>Ga0207686_10000043_pt1 | contig 122115 bp, 170 predicted proteins | sample KBSM24metaG_FD_184396 | JGI IMG/M metagenome (GOLD analysis project Ga0207686, IMG submission 184396) | Miscanthus rhizosphere microbial communities from Kellogg Biological Station, Michigan, USA - KBS M2-4 metaG (SPAdes) (version 2) | ecosystem: Host-associated > Plants > Roots > Rhizosphere... | reverse complement strand
GCATGCGTCCGAGGTGGCCGGTGATGCGCCAGTCGTCCGGCCGGTTGAACTGGCGACGGACATCGATGTCGAACACTTCTTTGCCGACCAGCGCCAGTGCATCGCGAGCGCGTTCGCCCCAGCCTCGGGCGAACCCACCGCCGTAGCTGGCGAGAATGACGCGGTGTTCAGGGTTGCGTCCGAGGTACCACGCCGGAAAGTACTGCGAACAGAGGAAGCTCTTGCCGTGGCGTGGGGGCATCTCGACCAGCAGCCGCGTGATGCGGCGCTGTTCGAGGTCAACCAGCTTCCGGGTCAGGAGGTTGAGGTGCGGGGCTGTCTGCCACGTCCCCCGGCTCGCCAGATACGCCAGCCCCGAGGGCAGTGCTCGCGCGAGGGAGCGTGAGTTGATCAAGGAGTTGGATCGCCAACTCGGTAGCGGCGGGGTCGTTGGCGATCCGGTCAGCAAAGGAGATTCCCTCGTCTCGCGTATCCTCGACGTGGACACTCTCGGTCGTCAACCCAAGGGCCAGTCGTTCCATGTTCACCACGGCCGGGACCGCCGCCGCGATCCGGGCGACTTGCGCAATCAGATCCTTCGCGCCAGCGGCCGTCGTCGCAGCGGCGGTCATCGTCGGCACGAGGTTCGGATCCCGCGCCGCCTCCAGCGCCGCCTTCACCGGCAGCGAGAGCACCGTCAGCATCGCCTGCGCAAACCGCGCGTGCCGCTCCCGCGCCTCAACCTGCGCCGACACCAGTCGCTCGCGCACCAGCCGGTCGAGTTCGGCGTCCCACGCTCGTGCTCGCTCCACCCAGTCCCACTGCGACGACCAGAGCCGCCAGTGCTTCGGCGCGTCGGTCAGATGGCCGACCGGCATACCCATGCACTCGGCCTTGTGCGTCTTGTAGGCGTTCAGACACGAGTGGACCTTCTGGTCCCGGAAGTGGGTGAACGCATGGAAGGCCCAGCTTGTCTCCCCGGCCTGCTGTTCCCACGGCGGAATCGGTTCAGGGATGGGGTCCGGGAGGTGGGCGACTTCTGCTTCCAGTGCCGCTTCCAGCGCCGCCTCCGCCGACTCCTCCGCCGCAACTTCCGGTTCGACCACGTCCGCGTCTACGTCCGCGTCTCCGTCCGGTGGGTCAGGTGCCTGCGGTGATTCGTGGATCTCAGCCATGACTGTTCACGGTACCGTGAAGGTCCGCACCCTCGTCCCGGAGGTCGGCAATCTTCGATAGCTCGGCTCGGGCCTCGCGCCACTCCTCCGCGCCGAACACCAGTTCCCCGACGTGCGCCAGCGTGACGCCGGTCTTCCCGGCGAACACCCGGCAATGGACGTGTGCCCCGCGTTTCAGAAAGTACACCCGCAGCGTCATCCCGCCTCCGTCGTCGTCGCCGTCGGGGTTGCCAGTGTCGTCATCTGCGCCGCCAGCCACGCGTCCAACTGCTCGCCCCACACCGCCCCCGGCATCGCCAGCACGGCCGCGTGCCACGCCGCATGGAGCGCCGCCGGGAACGCGACCGTCACCGTCAGCGGCAGTGTGACACCATCCGCGTCGAGCGCCGCGAGCATGCGCTCGATCTCGCGCTCCGTGAACATCGACCCGAGTTGTAGCCCCTTCTCAAGGTCCGCTTCCAGTTGCTCGACGTTCCACGCAAGGCCCAGTTCCGCCGCCCGATTGTCGAGGTACGCGAGCACCCGCGCCTGCGGGTCCGTCGCAAGGTCAAGGTCCGTGCGCACGACCACCACCAGCGTTTTGCCGTCCGTCTGCACGACGCGCATCCCCAGCCCGGCCTCGATGGCGAGTTGCAGGGTCTTGTTCCCACCGATGCAGCGGCCGTACTTGTCCACGACGATGGACCGGGCCGCGCCGTACTTCGTCAGCGAGTGCTCAAGGAGTTGCTCGCCGCGCAGCGTCCCGGCGTTCGCGTTCGCGATGTCCGGGGTGCAGTCCTCCAGCTTCTCCAGCGTCTTCATGACAGGTGTCGGGCCAGCAGCGCCGTCTCCGTCGTCTCCTCTGGATACCGGGCCGCGAGCGCGTCCATGAACGCCTGCCACCGGGCGTGCTCATCGAGGGTCGCGAACGTCAACGTGATCCGCAGCACCGGGACCGTCGGAGTCGCCGCAGGCGGAGCGGTATATATACCTGCTCCGTCCTGCGGTGGCATCGCGCCGCCATCCGTCTGCGGGAGGTCGAGCACCGGCGGCTCCACCTTCGACGCGCCGGGCGTCACCTTCAGCGCCGTCAGTTCCTTCGGGAAGAACGCCGCGCCGACATCGACGCCTGCCAGTACGTCGGCCGCGACCTGTGCCCGGTCCCACGCGAGATCGAGTTCGTGGGTGCGGTTGTCGTAGTACGCGAGTTGCCGCGCTGTCGCATCGACCGCAAGGTCCAAGTCCGTCCGCTGCACCACGACCAGTTCGTGACCATCCGTCTCGATGCACTCCGTGGGAATCCCAAGCGCCTGCGCGGTCGCCAGCGTCTTATTGCCGCCGAGGACGGTGCCGTGCTTGTCGGTGAAGATGGAGCGGCCAGCGCCGCAGACGAGGAGGGAGGCTTTCAGGAGGGCGGCTCCGCGTACGGTGCCCTTGTTGGCGTTGTTCGGATCCTGTTGCAGCGTGACCGCCATGCGCGGTCACATTATCACTGTTCCACTTATGCGGCGCGTGCGAGCGCCGGAGCCAGTGCGGCCTCAGCCTGCGCGAGCCGTCCGCTGTAGTAGGCGCGTTGCTCGGCGGTGTGAACGAGCGCCAGCATCAGCCGCGCCTGATACGCCGTACGCTGCCAGTACCGCTCGCTGGCCGTCGAGGCCGGACACGTGGTCAAACAGAAGGGAGCGCCCCCGCACCGGGGGCAAAAGGTCGTCGCCGTCGTCGCCGTCATCGTCATCACCTCAACCGCACCCGCCGGTGGCATCAGTCCTGAAGGACTCTCACCGGAGGAAGTAATTCAATGTCCGAACCGAACCGTACGCAGCACGATGTCGGCAAGCAGCATGTCCCGTCCACGGGCGGAGATCGCCCCGTGACGCCAGACCCCAGCACGCTGGAGCAGGGGTCGAAGAATCCGGACGTGCGCGACAAGGCTGACCGCGCCAGCAACCCGACGCCGCCCGACCGCAAGTAGCGTCCGCCGTCTCGTCGTGCGGAGTACGGGCTGGCTTACTTCGTCAGGCTGGCCCGTAGCTCCGCTGCCTTCGCTCGCATCGTCGCCGCCATCGTCTCCGCGTGCCGGGCCTCCGCGAGGTAGCTCGCCGCGAGCCGGTCACACCGATCCGCGTCCCAGCCCAGTCGCACCGTCTGCATCGACACGAGGAACGCACGGAACACCTCTGGCGACAGCACCGCCGTCGCGCCGCGCTTCGGGAGCAGTTCCAGCGAGGCCGCGTGCAGCGGGTCCGCGTGCTCGCGCGTGCGCATCGCCACCAGAAACTCCTGCGCATCTTCGGGCCGGAGTTGCACGGCCTGCGACCGCGCCTTCGTCGGCTGGCCGTCTACGCCCAGCCACCCGCCGCTGAACAAGCGCACCAGCATCCCGCGTTGCCGTCGAACCTGCACGAGCGTCATCGTGCCCCTCGGAGCATGAACGCGTGGCACCAGTTCTGCTCATAGCCACAGGCCCGACACCGCCAGCCTTCTAGGGTGGCGACCAGCACCGGATGCCGACTGTCCGTGCCACAGGTGAACGGATGGAACGCGCCGGTCGCTTGATACGCATTGAGCGCATCGACTTCGTCCTTACTCCACGGCGCGACAGAGATCGGGTCGGTCATCGGAGCGCCTCCAGTGCTTCATGAAACAGCACCTGTGCCGTGATGCTGGTCGTCGCCGCCAGCAGCGGCACGATCTCCTTCTCGGTCTTCGCGACGTAGCGCCGGATCCAGCGCCGCGTCGAGTCCCCTCGCTCATGCGTGTCCTCGCGCTCCGCATCCAGCAGCCGCCGCATGTCGCGGAGGTTGTCCGTGCGGTCGAGCAGCTTGAGGTCTGCCGCCAGCGGGGTCGCCACGATCCGCGCGTAGTACGCAGGCTTCCCGGCGCGTGCCGCCACGTCGTCGCCGTCGGGCCACGGCTTCGTCAGCGCCACGACCAGCCGCGTCACGTCCGCGCCCAGTGCCTCGATGCGCGGGTACCAGCGTGCGCCGCAGTCTTCGACCACGTCGTGCAGGAGCGCCGCTTGGACCGCGTGCGTTGGCATCCCGGCCACCATCACCATCTCCGCGACCTTGAACGGATGCTGAATGTAGGGGCCGAGGCCGTGCTTGCGCATCTGGCCGCTGTGCGCTTCAGCCGCAATCGCCGCCGCCATCAGCACCGCGTGTGTGTCGGTCATCACTTCCCCCCAACCGGACCCATCGAGGTCGCGAGCGCCTTGGCTGTTGCGTCGATGTCCGCGAGCAGCGCGAGCAGCCGCTTCTGGTGAATCTCGCTCACCTCCGTCACCAGTGCGCGGAGGGCCGCGTGCATCTCGGGCGTGGCCGCGAGGAGCGCCGCGCGTTGCTGCGCCGCTTGATGCGCGTCTGGCGAGCCGCCCTTCACGTACACCCGTGCCACGTGGTCGCCGGGCGTGAACACGTCGTACCAGAGTTTGGACTTGTTGCTACCGAATTGAATGAGCGCCTTCATCGTCGTCTCCGTCTCACTTGCTGTTGCGTTCGGCGTCGAGGGCATCCCAGCCGTCGCGTAATTGTGCGGCCAGCGCCTTCGCGTCGGCCAGCGTCGAGGCGTAGGCACGCGGGGCGACCACGTCGCCGTGGTGCAGCGCCCACACCGTCCCCGCGACCGGCGTGCTGTAGTGCAGGGTCGGGCGAGGGCCGCGCACGAGGGCCGTGCGTCCATCGGCGGAGCGGTAGCGCCCCGCCGCCTCGATGATCCAGTTCGCTCGCGCCATCGTCGTCTCCGTCTCCGTCACCGAGTTACGCGGCGACGGGGGTGGCCGCAGCCACCTCCGTCGTCAGGACCGTCGTGCCCTTCGGCTTGTGCGGGAGGCCGTAGTGCTTCGCGCAGACCGGGCCGTAGCCGACTTCGACCGAACCCGCGTCGGTCAGCGCCTTGTTGCAGAAGCTGCACGCGCCGCGCAGCGCACCGTATTCCTTTGCGGCCTTCGCCGGGTCGGCCGCGATGGTCGAGAGGGTCGCGAGCACCGCGTCCTCGCGCGAGAGCTTGCCGTGGACTTCACCCGCCGGGGTCAGACGGCCCAGCCACGCGTCGTTCACGAGCACCTGAATCGAACCCGGAGCCTTCGACCGGGGGCCAGCGACGTAGAGGCGAAGCTCGCCGCCGCCGGGGGCCAAGAACCGCACCGACGGGAACTTCAGGGTCGCCGTCGCCTTCGTCAGGAACGCCGCAATCGGGGCCATCGAGAAGGTCGCCTGCGGGGCCGGGGTCGCCGCGACCGCCGCCTGCTTCGCCGCCTTCGCCGCCGCACACGCGGCCGGGGACACATGGGTCGCGCCCGAACCCGCCACCCAGAGGATGGGCGTCTGCGCCGGGAACCACACGCCGCACGCCTTGCAAACACCCGCGAACTTCGCCGTCATCGTCTTCGCTGTAGTCATGCTTGGTTAGACGACAATGAGAGTGTCAATGTTCCGTGCCTGTAAGTGCCTGTGGATTAAGGCTTTGCAGGCGCTGATTTTGCGTGTTTCGTGCAGGCCGGGCACCGCAGGCCCGTGCGCCGCTGCGCCGCGTTCCGGACGACCGTCCAGCCCTGCGCCTTGCCCTCGGCCATCAGCGCCGCCACGACCTCGGGCACCCGGCCGCGCATCGCGTGGCCCATCGGTCCCTTGTTCAGCGACGACCAGCAGGACTCCGCCTCGCCGTCGTCGCAGCGTAGCTCGATCCACAGGCCCATCAGCGCACGTCGAAGTCCGTGCCGCCGCACTTCGGACACTCAGGCGAGGCGTTCGGGCCGACCTTCCACCGCTTGCCACACTCCAAGCAGACCACGCCGATCTTCACCCGCGTCGGCTTCGGCACCGCCGTGGCCATCACCGGGCCGTCCGTCACCGTCACCCGCACCGCGCCCGTGCAGGCCGCGAGCGCCTGCGCCAGATCCTGAGCCGCCGTCGTCGTCATCGTCGCCATGCCCTGTTAGACGCGAATGGTAGTCGCAATGTTCCGGTTCCAACCCGCTACCTAGCGGGTCAGAACCGACCGGCCTCGTCTTTACAGCGCCGCCTGCGCCGCCTGCGCCGCCACCAGCGCGACAAGCTGGGGGCGCTTGCCGAAAGCGAAGGACGCGTCGTCCTTGCTGACCTCGAACGTCGCCGTCACCGTGATGGTGTCGCCGCGCTGCACGCCAGCCGCCGCCTTCGGGACGCTCGTCCAGACCTTCGCGTTGGTCGGCAGCTTGACCAGCATCTTGCGGGTCGTGCCGTATGCGCCCTCGACCAGCTTCGTGCTCAGGACTTCGCCCGTGACCGTCGCCTTGCCGGAGGGAGCCGCGCCCTTGACCTCGGTCGCCTCGACCGCCTTGCGTGCCGCGAACGCGATGTCCTTCGCGAGGGACGTGATGACCGCCGCCGTCTGGCGCTCGCTCAGGTCGCCGTAGGTATTCAGCTTGCCGATCACGTCGTGCGCGAACGTGTTGCGTGCGTGAACCGGGTTCTTCGCCTGCTCGACCGCCGCCGCGAACACCGGGTTCGCCGCGAGGAAGGCCACGCGCTTGTTCCACACCTTGAGTCGCGCGTGCCCGGCTTCGGCCTTCGACTGAATCTGCGCCAGCTTGAACGCGACCTTGTTCGCGAACCCGAGGCGCTCCGTGCAGTCGCTGCCGAACACGACCGTCTCGCCCGTCGGCTGGTGATGCACCGCCGTGATCCAGCGGACGTTGCCGTTGCCGCAGTGGACGCAGTGCCCAGCCTTGGAGCGCCAGTTCGCGCCCAGCGTGGCGAGCATGTCCGCTTCCCACGTCGCGACCTCGTAGGCGTAGCCCTCGACCGACTGGCCGTAGTACGCCGGGCGGCGGTTGTCGAGGTAATCGAGCACCTCGTAGTCCGAGGGTTCAAAGTTCGTGGGGTTGTGAACGGTAGGGGTCGCGGTCGCCATTGTCGTCGTCTCCTTCGTCGTCGTTGCCGTCGTCACCAAAGCCTTACAAGAACAATGATAATCCCAATAAAGGGCCAAGTCAAGCCCTCTTTAATAGATTATTTTGCGCGTTTTCCGGCCTGTTTTCACGCGATTCCCAGCGCCGTGAGATACCCAGCGAAGTCCGGCACCCGCAGGAGCGCCGCTTTCCGCGCCGTCACGTAGACGACGAACGCCTCGTGCGTCACCGTGCCCGAGAGCCACGCGTCGTGCGCCGCGTCGAACTCCACGAGCACCGCGTCAAACCCGCTCCACACCGCCGTCTCCGCCGCCGCCGCCATCACCGTCGCCATGCTCTAATGATACTGCCACTGTTCCCGGTAAGTCAAGCTCCGTCGCGAACAGCGGGGCCACGACGCTGATGCGCTTCCGGGCCAGTGCGACGTACGCCGGGTTCAGGTCGATGCCGATAAACGACCGCTGCAACTGGATCGCGACCGCGCCCGTCGTCCCGCTCCCGGCGAATGGGTCGAGCACCACGCACGGCACGATGTCTCCGGCTTGCGCTGCATCGCATTTGCACGTCGGCACCCAGTGCGTCGTCGTCCGCGTCGTCATGCCCTTCAGGATGCGCCGCTTCACGTCGCTGGGGTTTTGTGCGCCGGTGCCTGCGTACGGCTTCACCGCCTGTCCGGTATACGCGCCGTCCTTGTCGCCGCCGCTGGCGCGTTGCTGCTCGCGATCTGGTGCGCCCTTCACCACGACTCGCGCGAGCGGCGCACCGCACGCCCGGCACGCGCCGCTCTCGCTCGACCCGGCACGGATGCAGCGCGTCGGCAGTTCCGGTGGGAACGTCGCGACGTGCGCCTCTGGGTACGACTGCGTGGTGATCGTCCACACGCTGCGGCAGTTGCTCGTGCCCTTGGCCTGCGCTCGCTGCTTCGGCGTCTCGCGGATCGCCTCCGCGTCGTAGTAGTACTGCTCCGCCTTCGTCAACAGGAAGATGTACTCGTGTGCCTTCGACGGCCGGTCGGTCGTGCTCTCCGGCATCGGATTCGGCTTCGCCCAGATCACGTCGCTGCGCAAACACCAGCCGTCGGCTTGCAGCGCGAACGCCACGCGCCACGGGATGCCGACCAGATGCTTGGCCTCCATCGAGTCGCCCAGATTGAGCCACAGCACGCCGTCGTCGCGCAGGACGCGCTTCACCTCGCGGAACACCGCGACCAGTGCCGCGACGTACGCGTCGGCCGACCGCTCCAGCCCGATCTGTCCCGCGTGGCCGTAGTTGCGCAGGCCGAAGTACGGCGGACTCGTCACGACGCACTGCACCGACGCGGACGGCACGCGCTGGAGTTGCTCGCGCACGTCCCCGATCAGCACCGCCCATGTAAGGTCCGCCATCAGGGTGCCGCCAGTTCCTTGATGTGCATCTTCACCGACCGCCCTTCCGCCTGCATGCGCCCGGCGAGTTCCGCTTGGTCCTCTGGGTTCGCGCAATGCACCGACAGCCAGCAGTCGAGCGCCTTCCCGGTGGCCTCCACTTTCGCGATCTTGATCGCGTGCCGCAGTTGCGTCTGCGACAAGCCTTTCACCTCAGCCTCCACCAGCCAGTGCTCCTGCTCGCTCGGCGGCAGCGGCGCAACCTCCTGATGAAACCCGAACGCGAGCGCGGGTCGCCGCCGATCCGCTGGCACCGCACGCGCGACATAGACCGAGTTCGCGAGCGTGCCGTACTCCAGCCCGGTCGCGTCCATCGCCTGCGCGTACATCTCGCCGTACTTGCCCTCGCCGTACGCGATGAGATCGCCCACCCAGAACGGCGAGTACTTCTCGACCTTCTGCGACCACTGGAGTGCGGCTTCCCATTCCTCGAACGTCGGATCGCCGGTGGACAGCATCCCGGTCTTCGTCAGCACGAACGGGCCGTGCTGCGCGATGACCGCCTCGGGGTCGATCTCCTGCAAACTCTCGATCAGGTCGTCCAGTTCAGGCATGGTTGCTCCTTCTCCAGTTCCGCCGCCGTTCGCACCGCCTCGCCGTGCGTGATCTCCCACCACGGCAACTCTCCGTGTTTGGGACACAGGAACAGCAGCACGCCGCTCATCGGGAATTCATTCGGCCGCTGCTTCAGCGCCGCTCGCAGCGCCACCGTCGTCACCAGCGTGACCGCGTGCCGACACCGCTTGCAGACTTTGCGGTCGAGCGTCATGACACGGGTTCACCGCGCACGGGGCCAAGGAAGCCCAGCGCAGGCTTCAGGAACACGATGGTGAGGCGGTTGTGGGTTACGTCAGCGTGGCAGGCTTTGCACAACCTGCCGCACACCAGCAGGTTGAATCGCTCGGCCGGAGGGAGGCCGCGTGTCGCGCTGCGGGGCGGCTCCTCGTGCATCTCGTCCGGGAAGCCCCGGCACTCGTCCCGCCGTCGGCCGCGACAGAGTTGACAGGTCGAGCGCGTGCGCCAGATGTAGTCGTGGACTTGCTGAATCGTCTCGGCTTCGTCCACGTGCTCGCGAGCCGACTGCTCCTCGCGCGTCTCCCCGATACTGATCGGGGCTAGTTGCTTATAGGCCAGCAGTTCGCGCTGGAGCGCCGTGCGCGTCTTGCGGCGAATCATGACTTGCACACCAGTGGGATCCATAACCGATTCGACCACTCCCACGCGGCGTCTGGTGACTCACCCGCCCGATTCTTCCGCAGCACGACCGCCGTCCTCGCGTGCTCCGCCAGCCACGCCGCCGTGATAGGCACCTTGAACCGCCCGTCCGCGAACTCGACAATGACGCCACACCGCGCCCCGCGCCGGAGGGCTTCCGCCAGCGCCCCCTCGACTTTGGCTTTGTCGATCAGGTAGGTGCCGTACGTCAGTCGCTGACAGTTGCGATGCTTCACTTCGGCAATCAACGCGAGCCGAGGCCCGACGAAAAACTCCGCATCCCACAAACACAGCGACGGCATCATCCTGAACTCGAAGCCGAACGCGTGCGCGTACTCGTCACAGATCGACCACTGCCGTCGTCTGTCATCGAGCGTTTCATAAAGCACGCGTCCGCTGCTTCCTCAAAGGGAACTGGGTCCGGAGCACCGTCTCGACGTGCCGCAGGGCTTCCAGTTGACCGCGTGCCCGGTCGCCGCGCAAGGGTTCGAGGAGCGCGATGCAGACGCTCACCTCGCGCCGCAACGCGCGAAGAATGCGAGTCGCGGTCTTCTCCGTGACCCTCGTCACCAGATGCGCGTCGAGGTCGAGCGCGTTACGTTCCACGTGGAACCTTTTCGTCGTCGTCATCGAGAGTTCACGGTACCGTGAAGGACGCCGGTGTGTTCGCGCCGTCCGTACTCCGCGAGGAGGAGCGCGTCCGCGATCACGTGCGTCATTTTGAGGCCGGGAAAGAGTTGCTGCGCTCGCGCCTTCGTCACCTTCTTGTCGCCGCCGGAGAGGCACTCCAGCCGTCGCTGCCACTTGAAGGCACCGACCTCGTCAAAGGGAATCCGCGCCGCCGTGAGGCCCATCTTGAGCGCCCGGTACCACCCGCCAAAGCTGAACGCCGACACGACGCCCATCTGCGGACTGCTGGCGACCTTTTCGAGCGTGGCCCGGCACGGCAGCAGCGGCATCTCGCGCATCGGCCAGAACAGCGCGTCGAGGATGTCTTGGTCGGTTTCGGGCATCGCCACCGCCCGGAGGACGCGGCCCTTGTCGTCAATGACCGCGATGCCGCCGTGTGCGCCCACGTCCACGCCCACGAACAGCATCATTGCGCCAGTCGCTGGATCAGCACCGAGGCTGCTTTGCATGACCCCCACGCGATGCCACAGAAGATCGCGATCAGGATGATCCCCAGCCCGACGCGCGTGAGTTGCCAGAAGTCCGTCAGCTTCATATCCGCCATGCGAGCGGCCGGTTAGCGCGGACGGACTTCGATGGCGCGTGGCCCCTTCGGGCCGTCACTGGGAATGAACTCGACTTGCTGATCGATTTCGAGGTCGTCCCAGTTCGCGCCCAGCACTTGGCTGCGATGGAAGAAATGGTCCTCGCCGGTGGCCGAGTGGGTGATGAACCCGTAGCCCTCAGCCTTCTTGATGGATTTGATTGTGCCGCGTAGCGCGGCGTGCGCTGTCGCCATCGTCGTCGCCTCCTAAAGCGTGCATCGTATCAGAACTGCCCGGCTGCATCGCTGGTTCCTGTACCCGCGCTCCGTCACCAGAGCGGTAGACGAAGTTCGTCACTTTTCCAAAAACTTCTTACGAGAATTCTTCTTCTTCTGCTAGTACGGAAAGTAAAGAAATACGTCTACCTTGGTTTTGATTTTCGCCGCAAGTTGTTGTCTTCGCAAACACTTAGTGGTCAAGACGATCTCAAGACGATCTTTTCACTCGTCGCCATGCTGACCCGGAGACGGCGACCCCCACATATCGGGCTGCGACCCCCACATCTCGGTATCCTTCAAGCTGATGCCCCTGTATCTGCGCGTCCCGTTCACATCGGCCGTCTCAAAACGCCGTTTCAGGTGCGTGCCGAGGATTCGCCTTGAGAGGCGATCCGACTTCGGGATGCGCTGATTTTCGGCCCACCGGTTATAGGCCGTGGACAGCGCCGCGAATGTTTCGATCCCTGTTTGGGCGAACACGCAGCGATCCGACAGGAAGTCCACGAGCGGATCTTCGGAGTTCTGGTACTCGTCGGTCGCTTTAGTCACCGAATAGGGAGCATTCAGGTGTCCGGTCTGCCACAGGTGCGCCCCATACACCGCCCACGTCAGGATGCCGGACGCCTCGGCGGCTAACTGGTCCCGAAGCGTACGGTCCTCCTGCGACCCGGTGAACGTGCGGTTGAACGGGATCAGTCGGACGCGCCGCCAGAACCCGAACGAGTCATCGACCACCTTCGGCACGTGATTCACGGTCAACCAGATTTTCCCGACCGGGCGGAAGGTGAACGGGTGGCCGTACTTGCGCTCGGCCTTCTGCGTCTCGCCGCCGGTCAGCGCCTTGATCACGTGCTCGTTCAGCCGCGTGTCGGGCTTGGCCTCGGACGCGAACACCATCCGCGCTCCGGCGAGATCGGCCATGTGGAACTCGCTGGCGTCCCCGATGAACAGCCGCATGCTGGCGCGGGTGCCGTACGAGCCGATCACCGACTCCAGCGCGTTCAGGAAGATCGACTTGCCGTTGGACCCGGTGCCGATGCAGAGGAAGAAGCACTGCTCGCGCATGTCGGCGGTCAGCGAGTAGCCGACGGCGCGTTGCGCGAAGCCGACCAGTTCCTCGTCGTCCATGAACACCTCGCGCAGGAACGCGAGCCAGCGCGGACACGTGGCCTCGGGATCGAACGGCACCGCGACTTGCTGCGAGATGTTCTCCGCCGGGTTGCCCGGCCGCAGCGTGCCGGTCCGCAGATCGATCACGCCGTTCGAGGCGCACAGCATCCACGGGTCGCGGTCCCACGGATTCGCGCCGACGCTGATCGGCGGCAGCGAGCGAGCGCCGGTGATCATCGTCATCAGTTCCGCACGCTTCTCCAGCTTGAGCGTGAAGTCCTGCCACTTCTTCCGCTGGACGAAGTCGGCCGACTGGATGATCTCGCCAGCCCAGCGCCGCGCGTGGTCGAGCGCCATGCGAATCACCGCTTCGTCCTCGTCCGGTCGCCAGCGTTGCCCGTCCCAGATGAACCACTGCTCGCGCTGGTGGTCGTATCGCAACCGATGGCCGAACCGGTCGCGCAGGGCGTCGGAGGCTCCGGCTTGCGTCAGCGGATAGTTGAGCGGGTCGAGGAGCGCGTCTGGCTGGGCCAGCGGCATCTCGATGACAATCGGCGCTGGCGCGACGGCAGGCTGGGCAGGGGTCGAGGCCGGGAGGATGTAGGGTTTCGTCGCCAGCAGGCTTTGGAGGTCGTCCTTGGTGTGCCCAGCGTCGAGCCAGTCACTCACGTCGCCGTGGGGCGCGAGGCCGGGTAACTCCACGACGCTGACCGCGAGGTTCGCCAGCTTCACGGACGTGGCGACCATCTCGGCGTGCTTCGATCCGGCCTCGTCGTGGTCCGGCAGGATGATGACCCGCGTGACCCCGGCGGCAGCGAGGCTCTTGGTTTCACTCTGGCCCCACTTTCCTGCGCCGCCGATATTGCACGTGGCCGCGATCCCGAGGGACCACAGCCGATCCACATCCTTCTCGCCCTCGCAGACGACCGCGACGTTGTGGCCCTTCAGGTCCGGGAGTCGGTAGGCGACGTGCTTGCCTTTGACCCCCATCATGTTCCACGTCCAGCCCCCGGCTCCGTCTGGCCGACGCTGGCGGAACTCCTTCGGGAAGAACCGCACCGACTGGTAGAGCAGCGTGCCGTTCAGGTCGCGGTAGTCGTAGTACTTGACGACTTGCTTGCCCTTGTCCGTGGACGCAAACAGATCCCCGAATTGCAGACCCATCGCCGTCAGGAGCGCGGCCTTGTCGCACCCGGCGTGACAGTGCAGGCCGACGCTCAAATCGGTGCGCTCAGAGATTTGCAGCGATTGATGCTGATCGTCGTGGCCGGGGCATCGGGCCACCCACCCGTCCGCGATGGGCTTGACGCCGGTGAGGCGATGAAGGACTCGTTCCAGTGCCGCGCCAGCCATGAGCTATGCCTGACGCGACGAGCCAATCATCTCTGTCATGGGTCGAGAGCCTTCCTGAAGCGGTGCGGAACAGGGCGTCGTCGCCAAAGTGATCGTAAGGGGAACGCTCAGACTGCCACGTTCACGGCACGGGGTCCAGCCCCTAGATAGTGCTGCCGTGATCACGCGCACCGCTACGGGCTGATTGCACTCGATACGCCACGAGCCGTCAACATGAGGCGCAGATCGTCAAGGCCGCAGGTACACGCGCCGCTCGTGTGAACGAGGACGAACGCGCAATCGGGCTTGTGTTGGGCGAACGACAGGAGTAGCTGATCGCTCAGGAGCAGCACCGTCACCGGCGTGCCCAGCAGCGCGACGGCGATGCCCTCGACCAGCGCCGCATCGCTCGCGTAGCCCTCGCCAATCGAGATGTCCGGCCCGTACTCCGCATGCACCGCGTCGATGATCGACCGGGCAATGGTCGCTGCGACCTCGCGCGTCATGACGCGACATCTCGCGTCACCACACGAGACGCCCGAGATGCAGGAGCGCCGAGATAATCAGCACCAGCAGCAGCGGCACGCCGAACGCGAGGAGGTAGATCACGAAGATCGCCAGTGAGCACTGGGCGAGGAAGATCCAGATGTCGAACGCATCGCGCCACGGCTCGCGCACGCGGCATTATCGCGTCCGACGGCGCACGGCCGTCGTGCCCTGCACCGCGTGCGTCCCCGGAAACGCCTTCCCGAGATTCACCGTGAGGTTCGACGCGTTGTCGTCCATCGAGGACTGCAAGCCCTTCTTGATGGCCTCCTCGTCAAGGAAGCAGCGGCCCTCGACGTACGCCTTCAGCAGTTCCTTTACGTCATCGAATTCGCACTTCCACGTCGAGCGCGTGTAGCCGCCCGGAATCGCCGGGACGCTCGACCGCACCGGGACCGGTGCGCCATGCACGTTGACGCTGCGCACGGCCTCGGCCTCGCTCTGGAACGCCTTCGCCAGCGCCGGGTCCGGTTCCCCGTCCGCCACGCGCTCCAGCACCGCCGCCTTCGCGGCCTGCGCCGCCTTGGCCTGCGCGTCGGCCAGCGCCTGATCGCGCTCGCGCTGTTCGCGGTCGAGCCGTTCCTGATTCTGCTTCCACGCGCCGAGACGCTTCGCCAGCGCCTGCTTCGTCGGCGTGACCTGTGCGATCTGCGGTCCCTTCAGCTTCCGCACGACCTGAATCAGGAAGTTCAGCGGCTTGTCGAACCGGTTGTAGTGCGTGGTGCAGCGCACTTCGATCTGCGCGAGTTCATCGAGCAGTTCGTAGCCCCGCGCGTACTCGTCGGCGTCGGAGATCACCAGTGCGTCTGCCGTCGCAATCGTAATCAGGTCGTCCTGATCGAGATCGAACGCCGCGTTGCGCAGCGCCGTCGCCAATCGGTCCACCGCCTGCACGCTGGTGAGTTGTGTGTCGAGTTCCGCATCGGCTGGCCGGGTCGCCAGTGCGGTGTCATCGGGTTCGTAGAGATCCGTCGTCGCCTTCGTCATCGTCGTCTCCTGCATCAAACATTACACGTCAAGCGGTGCTCCACACGGACACCGCGCTGGCCGTGGCACGGCCCAATAACCAGCGGCGGCGCGGTCCATCCTGACTCGCTGATGCGAGGGGAGCCGGTCCAACGCTCGCGCCACGGCATCTTCTGTCTGCGCCGCCGTGTCGCACACCAGCACGATCCGGGCACGCTGGGCGCGAGCCATCACCATCGCTTGCTCGAACCCGTCCTCGCGCTCCGGCAACGCGATACTCACCGTCGTCGCCTCGCCACCCGCATCGTCCACCGGCTGGAGAAACGCCCCGTGCAGACCTTCGCACCCAAAGCGCCGCACGTAATCCGCCGGGAACAGTGTCTCCATCAACATCCCACCCAGTGATCACCATCCGCTGTGACCGTGCCGCGCACGTGCGCGAGGTCGTACATGTTCTGCCGGTGGTCGTGCGGGTCGTCGTATTGCTTCAACCGGAAGCGCCCGTTCGCTCCGAGGTAACACCCCCACCGCGCCCCCGTGGGCTTCAGCAGGTTGTAGAACGCCAGTTGCTGGCCGTGCCACGGATACGGCTCGCCGGTCTTGAAGTCGAGCAGCCCCGGCGCACCGAACAGGTCCGCGCACACCCGGTCGATGCGACCGCCGACGCCGAGGATCGCGTTGCGCACGGCGACCTCGCTCGCGGCATACACCGGCCGCACCGTCGTGAGGAACATCTGGTACGCCTCGATGTAGCCCATCACCTCCGGCGGCACATAGACCGCATCCCCGCGATCCACGCGCTCGGTGAGGTCATGCACGATCTGCCCCCGCAGCGCCGACTCCGGGGTGAACCAGTCCGTGTTAATCCGATGTGCCAGCGTGAGGATCTGCGTCACGCTGATCAGCGCCCGTCCCGTCTCGTCGCGATACCGCACTTGCACCGCGACATTGTAGGAGATCGCGAATCACGTCAGCTTCCTCCTCGTAGGGTCCGCACGGTGGCGTCTCGGCTCGCAATGTGGACATCGCTCGCTCCGCACGATCTCTCAGGTTGGGTTCGACAGGGGGAGGGATCACCGCCAACAGGGCGGCGAGTCCGCAGGTGCAGTGCAGCGGAACACGCGCGTGATGCCCGTTTCTGCCATGCCATTCCGTAGGGTTGTTACACTCCGCGCAGCCAGACGCATGCCAGCAATCGGGATGGTGCTGCACATACGCGCGTAATCCCTGCTCCCGCTCGGCTCGTGGGTCTGGGGTCATGTCTGTCTCCTGATCGCCGCGCTCCATCCGCACGACCAGTGCTTCCAGCTTCCGCCAGCCACCAGCGCGTCTCGTGATCTCCGCGATCTTCTTCGCATCGTGACCGGGCCGGAACTCGCCACGCGCCGGACGTTCACCACACCCACAGGCGCAATCGAGCATCGCTAGTCCTTCCACTGGCGCACGAGACGGCGCGAGGTCGGCATCGCCACGGGTGCGGCCTTGCCCTTCTTCTTTGGCGGCACGCGCGGCGCAAAGATCCACCACTCGGTGAACCCGTCCTTGCGCCACCGATCAATCGCGCGTTCCAGCGCCGGGAGATCCGGGAACCGGCGCTCGCGTCGAGCCTCGCCCTTGCCGTACTTCCGTGCGATCAGCAAGTAGTCGGTCAGCACGTCCGGCTCGGTCTGGGTATCCATATCGGCGCTCATGTCGTCAACTCCATCAGGTTGTACGACCCCTTCTTCTTGCCCGGCTCCACCTTCGGGGTCACAGGGGTCTTCTCGTCGCGTGCGGTTTCAGCGGTCGCGGCGATCTGTTCATCGAACGTCGTCGCATCCGCCACGTCTTTGCCGTCGGTCGCCTGCACCTTCGCGCTGAACGCGATGACATAGAGCGGCCCCCACTGCGGCTTCGTCACGCCGTCCTTCACCACCATCGGGCCGTTGCGCACGTTGATGCCCGTGATGAAGACGGTCCCGGCTGGTCCCGCCGGAACCGCAGGCGGGTCCATCGGCAACGTCGGTTCAGTCGTCGCTGGCTCGCCCTGTGATGACGGAGGTGGCGACGAGGGCTGAGCCTGCGCTGGCTGCTGTTGCTTGGCGAACTTCGCAGCGGCCTCGGCCTTGATGCGGTTGATCTTCTGCTCGTGCGTCTCGTTCGCCGGGGGCGCAGTCGTCGCCGGAGCCGTCGTCGCGCGGGGCGTCGAGGTCGCGGCCGTCGGCGTGCTGTTCACGGTACCGTGAGATTCGTCGCCCTCGGCCGTGAGGTGCTCCTCCAGATCCTGCGAGAAGATGCCGCTCGACCGAGTGACACCGATCACCGCGTCGATCTTGGCTCGCTTCTTCGCCATCTTCAGGACGGTGTTCTTCGTGTCCACGATGTCCGGGTTCTCGACGCGGCCCGTCGCCTGCCCAATGATCGACTGGTCCGTGTCCGTGAACTTCTCGCCGCACCCGCCCTTGTTCTTCCAGCAGATGTAGCCGCCGCCGTACTCGGTCTTGCCCTTGATAATCGCGTCCTTGTGGCAGCGTGGGCAGACGCGCCGCGAGTCCCGCCAGCGGTACTTCGCCTCGTACGACGAGCACGTGCCCAGCCCGGAGCCGACAAACATCTCGTCGGTCTTGCGGACCAGCACGCACTCAATCGTGTAGTCGAACAAGCCGTGGTCGAAGTCCTCGACCTTCGACAGGATGCGATACCGGTCGGCCAGCCCATACACGTCGCAGAGCTTCTCAGCCCCGGACTTGAGCAGCACCTTCTTCTGGCCTGCGCCGGGGATGATGCCGTAGTCGCCGCCGTCGGTGCCGCCGTCCTTCGACTCTTGGAGGTAGCCTGCGCAGAACTCCTGCAACTCCTCCATGCGCCGCTTGGCGAGTTGCACGTTCATCACGGGCATCAACACCACGTCGCCCGGCGCTCGTCGCACCAGTCCGCGCGAAGCCCCGTCGTCCATTAGTTCCGCGTCCAGCAGCGTCTCGGTCAAATCTTCACCTCGTCGGCGTAGCGATCAATCAGGAGCGCAATCAGGTCGGCGCGGGTGATGTTCATCCGCTGGGTCGCGCGGCGCACCTTCTCGTGATGCTCGGGCGTCAGGGTCAGGCTCACCGGAGCGCGGACCTTGCCGCGAAACAGCGAGACGGCTCCCGGTAGGGACCGCTCCTTCTCGCTGCCCTGCTTCGGAATATCAATCGTCGCGTGTCTCGGCATCGGGTTACTCCTCGTTCAAGTCAATCCGCCTCGCCCCCGGCACCAGCGCCGGACTGGCCTCTGGGTCCGAAGGGAGGCTCACCGTGACCGTGGGGGAGACGACATACACGCCTCGCTTCACGGCCTCGGCATAAATCGCTGGCGCGGTCACAATCGCCAGCTTGATCAGCGTGTCCAGTTGCGCGTCCGGCACGTTCGTGTGCCCGTTGTCGCGCCACTTCTTGCGGAAGTACCGGATCCACCGGAACAGATGCGAGTCGGTCATCGCGGTCACTTTGACCGCTTCCATCTCGCCGTCCCCGCGACGGAAGACCCACGTCGTCGCGTCCGCTTGCAGTTGCACCATGACCGACCAATGATATTGATAATAGCACGGAACCAAGAAGCAAAGTGGAACGCTGTTCCACTTCGCTTCTCCTCGTCTCAGGCCACCGCGTCCTCGTCCTCGAACGAGATGTGGCGGTTGCCCTTCTCGGTGATCAGCGGGTCGAGCGCGGCCTTCAGGTCCGCCAGTTCCTGCGCGACCTTCTGGGCGATCAGCGTGTCGCTCTTGAGCGTCTTGTGATCGACGCCCTGCATGACCGCTCGCGCTTTGACCACGATGTCTCCGAGTTCGGCGTCGTCGGTGACGTTGCGCAGTTCAAACATCGTCAGGAAGTCGTTCAGGTGGCCGATGGTCGTGTGCGCCAGCCGCTTCGGCTTGCCGTCCTCGCCCGGCGTCAGGCGCTCCGCGAGGTGATCGACCAACTGGGCCAGCCCCGCACGCATCGCCTGCTGGCATTCCCCGGCGACCGACTCCAGCCGCGCACGCTGCTTCTCGACCTCGGCCTGAAACAGCGCCGCGCTGATGGCCTTCAGCCGCGAGGGCGTATCGAAGGTCACGTAGCTGTACTCGATGTAGAACGCCGCCCGGAACCGCTCCGTGCTGGGATAATCGCGCGTGTTCGCCGCGCTGCCGAGGCGCTCCGTGGTTTCCTGCACGCGCAGGGGATAGGCCGCGACGGCCGCGTCCACCAGCGCCTGCCGACGCGTCTGCGCGTCCTGCAAGAGCACCTCGATGTCGGGCACCATCGCAATCGGAATCATGTAGACGCCGCCCTTGAACAGCGACGAAAACGCGAGCCGCCGAATCGACGCGGCCAGCGCCGAGTCGTGCTTCTGAATCGCCACCAGTTCGGGCGACACGATCAGCGTCTTCGACAGACGCAGCAACTTCTTGTCGGGTTCCTGCGTCGGGTCATCGGCCGACAACACCGCACCGGCCAGCGGTGCCTGTTTCGTGTTGCCGAACTGGCCGATCTTGAGCACCAAGCAGATCGTCTTCGCCGCTACCAACTGGCCTGCCGTCGGGGCCGTCTCGTTCGTCGTGTCCGTCATCGTCGTCTCCATCGTCATCTCCTATGTCCTAATGATAATGCCACCGTTCCGGCCGTGTCAAGGGGCGACGGGATTTTATTTGCCCGTCACCGCTTTGAGCAGCGTCTTGATCAGGAACCCGCCGACCTTGCGCTCGACGCCGCTGCGCGTGGTCGGGATGCCCGTCTTCCGGGCGAAGGTCCGCCGCGCCTGCGTGATGCCGAGGGCGCGTCTCCACGAGAAGGTGAGGCCCGGCCCCAGCTTCACTTCTGCACCAGCTTCGCGTCCACCGGACGCGCGTGCGTCTTGACCGACTTCGACACCTTGCCGATGGCCTTCTCGACATCGTGCGCCGTGTCGCACGACAGCTTCGTGCCGTCGGCCGTCACCACGGCCTCGCCGTTCACAATCGTCACCGTCAGACTCGCCATGACTATGCGCTCGCTTTCAGGACGATCTCGCCCTTGCTGCCCGTGGTCCGCGTGACCCGGAATCCCTTGCGTGCCAGCACGCGCGTCGAGACGGCGGCGGCGTATTCGTCCTTGAACTTCGGCAGCGTCAGGCCACCGCACCGGTTCGCGATCTGCTGGCCCGATCCCCACGAGTCGTACACCGGCGTGAAGGAGCCGTCGGCCTCGCGGCACAGCCCGATCTCGTAGTCGATGCCGGGGAACACGATGGCGTGGTCGCACTTGCCGAACGTCGCCGGGTCGCGCCGGTTCGCCGCCGCCTGCTCGTCGCTCCAGTCATTCATGAACTGGCCGAACCACTTGTGCGTTTTCTGGTTCAGCACCAGTTCGCCGCCCAGCGCCTTCGCCGCGATGGCGCACGCGTCGAGGTCGCGAATTTGAATATCCACATCTGCGACGTGAGACATAACCTGCTCCTTACTTGCTGGCCCCATCGCCAACACTGTTAATGGTAGTTCCAATGTTCTGCGGTGTCAAGACCAAAGATTGTTTTTTCTCCAAAGGAGGCGGATGTAGGCCGGTGTCGTGCCGTAGGTTTCAGCCAGCGTTTCGACCAGCGCACGGTTGCGTGCGTAGTGCGCTGGCTTCGCTGCACGTATCGCAGCCACAGCCGCAGTCGTAAGAATTGCTCTCGGGTTGGCCTCGCCGCGCCGAGAGAAGCGCCCCTTCGTCGCAGCGTCTTGCATGTTCGCCGCGTGGCTTCCCTCGAACAGGTGTTCAAAGCGGATGCACGAAGGCTGATCGCAACGATGGAGCGTGTGCGCGTCCGGCCACTCCCCGGTCTGGATTTTCCATGCGATCCGATGGGCCTTCACGACCTTGCCGCCTACGCGGAAGTTGCCATAACCGTCTGGGTTCTTTGCTCCCGTCCACAACCAGCACCGCGTTCCAAGCACCGGATGCACCGGGCCGTCCTTGTTCACCTTGGCCCAGAAACGATCTGCTTCCGTGACGGACCTCACAGGCCGCGATTCTCCGTCAGCCACTCGCGCTCCGCTCGCAGGGCTTCCGCTCGCGTCGGGAATGGTCCCAGCAGGACGCCCGGCGCTCCGGCCTTCGTCATGTCCGCCGACCAGCCGCCACGCGGGTCCGGCTCCACGTCGCTGACACGGCAGACGGCCACGGTGCCCTCGGCCAAGAGGTCGCCCAGCGCGTCGTCGTACACGAACTGGACGTGCCCGTTCTCGATCTTGATGGTGTGGTCGCTCATGACCGCTCGCCCCGCGCCGCCTTCAGAATCACCAGACAGGCGGCGCACTTCGGCGCGTTCCGGCCGTTGTAGGCCGACGTGAGCACCGCGCCGCAGACCGGCGGGTCATTCGCATCGGGCGGGAGGCCCAGAAAGGTCTTGAACACGTGGAGTTGCTGGTCCGGATTCGTCGTCGCCGTCGTCGTCGCCATGTCTCTAATGGTAATGGCAATGGACCCTGAAGTCAAGCCCTCATGTCAGATGGCGAGCCAGATGTTTCTCGATGACATCGGCCAGATAGTCGTGATCGTCCCAGTCGGTGTCGCCGTGGTTCCGGCAGGCGATGCGTAGCTGCGCCACCGCCTCCTCGCGCTCGATGATCCACCGCGCCTGCGCCTCGCCGTTGCCGTCGTAGCCAAGCTCGTGACACGCCAGCCGGAGCACGCGGACCCACGCCTGTCGCTGACCCTCGCGGTAGGTCCGCTCCTCGGCCTCGGTCACTTGTCCTCGTCGGTCACGCGGGTCGCGAGAAACGGGAACGGCAGGAGACGGCCGGGCGTCGGCGGCGGCGCGGACGGCGCATCCGCTGGCGCTGGCGTCTCCGCCTCCGGTGCCTCCCGTGGAATCAGGTCCGCCTCGGTGCAGACGCCCATGCCCCAGAGCGCCCCCTGCACGAACGACAGGGCGCACAGCACGGCGGTGCGCTCCTCGGAGTCCGGCTCGGGCACCCACTCGCACCCGCACGCCACGCACTTCCAGACCTCGCGCTGCTGATCGTCGTTCTCCAGATACTCGCCGGTACCCTCGATCTCGTTGTAGTCGGCCGCGCACTCCGGGCAGTGCTCCGGCTCGACCTCGTTCGGACTGGGCAGCGCCGCGAGCATCCGCTGCACCTCGGCCATCATGGTCGCCAGCAGCGCCCACTTCGGATTCACCGGCGTGTGCGTGGCCGCGTGCGCCGCCAGCAGCGCCGCGTAGCGATCCACCAGCGAGGTCGTTGGTTCGATGCTCATGGGATGACCTCGATCTCGGCCTTCAGCAACTCCACGGTGTTCTGGAACGCACGCTCCAGCACCTCGGGGTTCAACGCGAGCGGATAGACGCTGCCGCTCCGCGCCATCCCGGCGCACACGCAGTCGGCAATGAAGTCGAGCACGTCGATCAAGTTCACGTCCGCCGGGACGCCATCGTCCTGCGTCAGGTGATGCCGGTTCAGGGCACGGTGCCGGTCCCACCAGTCGTGCGTGTCGAACCCGGTCACGAAGTCGGCGTGGAAGCTGTCGAGGTCCGAGAGCTTGTCCTTGTCGTGCTCCATCGCGGCCTTGATCAGGCAGCGCCGGAAGAACGCCAGTGCTCGCGCCACGTCGTCAATGTGCTGGATCGAACTGACCCGCAACGTCTGCTTGGAGACGTTGGCGTAATCACAGGTGCGCGTGTCGGCGGTCGCGCTCGGCTTGATCTGGATCATCGGTACTTGGTGCCTCGGCCTCGTCGCCGGGTCGGCGGCGCAGGCTCGATGAAGCGTTCGTTGACGAGTGAGGGCGGTGAAGTGCTGCGGTCCACGTCGTAGCCGTAGATGGCGCAAGGATAGCCGTTCTCCAGCGCGTCCCGGCGAGCGCCCTCCAGCGACCCGGCGGCGCTCAGGACGGTGGCATCCTCGGTCCCCTCGGTGATCGCACGGGCGTCGTAGACGACGAACATCTGATCTGAGCCGGGCTTGCTCATATTTCCTTCACGGTACCGTGAACCAGTCCCCGGTCGGCCACCAGCGAGAGCGCGTGGAACCGGTGCGCGTCGTACCACTCCCAGCCCGGCGCGTCCGTCCCGTGGTCGTGGAACAGCCAGACGCCCGAGATCCCGGCCACCAGTAGGAGCTTGCTGCACTGCACGCACGAGGGTGGCCCAGACGGCACCAGTTGGTCAGCCACCACCTTGACGTGAACGAGGTCGGTCCCACGGACGGTCATCGTGGTCGCCAGCGCCAGCATCAGCGCCGCCTGCTCGGCATGGACGGCTTCGACCCGGCACGTGGCCTTGCACGCCTCGGTGCCGTCGCAATCGAAGCCACGGGGCTTGTAGTTGTACCCGTGCGCGATGATGCGGGTATCCCGGAAGATCACCGCGCCGCGTTTGCTCCGGCACGGCGAGAGGGTCGCCTGCGTAATGGCGAGGTGAATCACCTCGGCGGGTGGCCGCTGCCTCATAACAGCACTTCCATGATGACGTTGCACCGCATCTGCGCCTCGAATGGCCTGTCCGCGTGATCGACGGAGAACGAGACACCGGTGATGCGATAGGTCGTTTGCTTGATGTTGATCAGCGTGCCCTCGACCGGGGTGAACGAACTCTCGACGCGTAGCATGATCGACTGACCTAGCCAGCTGAAGTGACTCGGCATCGCGCTCGGCTTCGGCTTCAGCACGCTCTCGTGCCCATTCCGCTTTGTCCTCTGGCGTGGCACAGGTACACAGCGCACCAACCCCGCGTGCGACTTCGCAATCAGAATCAGGATGTCCGATCATTGCTGGCTCCTCGCGATGAAGTCACACAGGAGCACCCACGCGTTATAAACCGGGTGCAAGGTATGCGGCGGGTGCAGGTTCTCATTCAGCCACGTCGCGAGAGCGTTGGCCGTCGCGACCGCTTTCTCGTGCGTCACCTCGGGTTGCGGCTGCACGGCGCGGAGCATCCACACCACGTCGCGCAACTCGTCCGCCAGCCCTTGCCAGTTCCGTCCCTCCGGCGAGTCAGGCCCATTCGCCGCGAGCGCCGCGCACGTGTCGGCCTTGATGTCCACGATCACCGCGATGCGCGGAATCGGCACCACGGCTCGCGGATGCGGTCGCTCCGGCAACGGCCCGAACTTCGTCATGTCAACTGGCGTGATCACTCGAACGGTCATGACTCCTCACGTAGTACGGCAGCAAGCCGCTGCACAAAGTCCTTCTGGGTCGCGCACCAGCGGTGATGCTGATAGAACCCCTGCGGCAACACCTTCTCGGCCCGGCGCTTCGGAAGGTCGCAGTCGCACTCGTCCGCGATCAACGTGACGAGCCGCGCCCGGAGCGTGGCCGCACGCGCGGCCTCCTCGCGACGTTGCTTCGCCAGCGTCGGCCCGAGGTCGTGTTCATCAGCACCTAGTGCCGACAGCGTCTCCGCGTGGAGCTTGTCCACCGCCGCCCGGCGCGTCTCCGTCTCCGCCAGCGCGAACTCCAGCCGTGCCACCTTCTCGCGCAGGCCGCACGCCGTGCAGGGCGGAGCCGTCGAGGTCTTCAAACCGCACATGCTGACGAAACCGAAGACCGGGTGATGCACCATCTCGCGATCCACGCGCACCTGACAGCGAGGGCATTCCTCCATGTCGCCGTGCGATGTGGTCGGTGATCCCTCGCACGCACGCTTCGGCAGGAACTGGGTCACGAAGTTCAGGCTGTCGGTCAGGCTATCGCTCATCGTCCCAATCTGCCGCGAGCAGCATCTCCTCGGCGGAGTCGAACACCAGTGCTCGCTCCTCTGGCGTGTGCTGAAGTTGCGAGTACCAGCCCTCGCGTTCCGCGAGTGCGACCAGCGCGTTCCGCCGTTCGAGCTTCGCCGCGAAGATCAGACCACCGGCGCACAGCACCTGTCCATCCTGCCACTCAGACCACTCGGTGCGCGGGTCGTCCTTCGTCACCGACTTGTGGCAGGGGAACGTCGCGCCCTGCGGGTGCAGGAAGTAGCTGATATAGCTCGCCGCCATCTCGGGGCTATGCCGCGCCCCGCCGTTCTTGCGAAAGGGGCAGTCCTGACACGGGACGCGCTGTTTGAAGATTTCAGGTTTGATGCGTGAGTCCATCAGTAATCCTGCTTGCACCGTGGGCACACAAGTACCCGCTTCGCTTCATCGACTGTCACGCGTGCCCCGCACTTCGCGCACAGCTTCGTCGCCTTGGTGAACTGGCGCGGATTCTCTCTGCGCCATGCGTGCAAGAGCCGATACCGATCCGTCACCGCACGTACCGGAAGACCGCGATGATCGTTTCGTTCAGCACGTCGGGGCCAGTCATCTGCCGATGGATCGCGAACGTCTCCAGTTCATAGCCGCGCTCGGCGTTGATGTTGATGACGTGCTCGAACTGGACCGACAGCAGCGGCGTATCCGCCATCGACACGCCGTTCTTCCAGTTCTTGGAGACTTCCGCCACGATGAACGGATTCACTTCTTCGTCTCCACTACCACGAACGGCAGCGCCTTGCGCTGATAGATCCGATCCGCGCGTCGGTAGTCCATGCCGTGCGCCAGCGCGAACCCAATCCAGAGCGAGTGCCAGTACACGTCGCCTGTCTGCACGAACGCGTTCTGACACACCACCGATTGCCACTCTTTCAGGATCGTTTCTTCACGTGTCGTCGTCTCTGTCGCATTCACTCTTGCCACAGGTGCCCCTCCTTCAATTGCGCCTTCAGTGCCCGGAAGGTGTCCGGGTGCATCATCAAAATGTCGTCCCCGATCTTGAGCACGTCCTTACGCGGCACCGTCGGGATCACAATGCGCGAGGCCACCCACGGTCGCCACGGGCGCGTGAACAATCGCTCCACCCACGTGCGATACACCGTGATCGGATCGCCCGGCTCAGTCATCCAGATGTTCTGGATGATGCGCATCCCGTTAAAACGGTCGAGGGTCTGCGGGTACGGTGGGAGCATCGAGCCATTTCACCAGAGCGGCACCGGGGTCGCCCATCAGAATGTGAATCGTCGCCGGTTCGACGGTGTCGCGGGTGTAATCCAACCACCCGACCGGGATGAAGTCCGCCACTGGGAAGGTGCCGCGTGCGATGGTCGGGTAACTCTGCACGAGCCGACCCGCCGCCGAGAGCACGCGATCTCCGAACTTGCGCAGGTTCGACGCGCCCAGCCGGTTGCCTTCGTAATAGACCTCGACCTCGTCGCCGTCCGCGTGCTGGGCGACGATGCCGGACCCGGCATCGATCACCCGTGCGGCCTCGGTGCCCGGCTTCGGAATCAGAATCGTGAGTGAGGGCATGTGTCTCCTATGCCGCCTTGGTCGCGGCCAGCGAAGCCTGAAGCATCGCCATCAGATCCACCGTCCCAGCCTGCGGGGCCACCGCTGCTGGTACCGGCGCAGGGGAACCCTCCACGCGGCTCTGGATCAGGGCACGCACGGCGTCGGCGTAGCTGTCCGACTCCAGTACCACGTCATCGAAGTTGACGCGCTGGGCGTCCATCAGTTGCGTCATCAGACCCAGATGCTGGGCGTTCGCCTGCTCCGGCACGGCGGCGTACTGCGGCACGTCCACGATGTTCCGGATGTCCGCATGGTTGCGCAGGAAGTGCATCGCGAGGAGCTTACCCGTCGAGCGAATCACCACGACGCGCTCGCGGCCATACATGACCACCTTGCCGACCGCCATCCGGTCGCCCAGTGCGTCACGGAAGGTGACGAACGTCGTGTGGTCCTTGCCGCCGGGCGACAGGTAGTAGACGGAGCCGTCGTAGTAGCTGTCTCCGACCGCGTCCTCACCGACGTAGCCATCGACTTGCACGACGCCGAGACGTTCCGGGCGCAGCGCCTTGATCTCGTCCTCGGTGAACGTCAGGAAGTTGCCGGGCGTGGCCTCGTAGCCCTTCACGAGGTCGGCCTGCTGTACGTCCACCTTGCACGTCTGGCACCGCTTCACCAGATTGATCGGCGTGCCGCACGCGCCATGCACCTGTCGAAAGCTCACGCCCTCGGCCGGGTCGTTGATGGCCTTGTAGACCTTGACCGGGAAACCGAACAGCCCGAGATTGATGTCGAGATTTTGCAGGGACCGCATCGAAGCCATCGTCGTCGTCTCCTAAAAAGTTGCCGTCGTCACCGCCGCCGAACTGGGCACCGTTGCGGCACCCGTGCTGGCGGTCGCCCTGCCGCCTCTCCGTTGGAGTCACTGGCCTCTGGTAGGAACCCCACCGCCAACTGACAACCTAATGGTAATCCCATTGTTCCCGCGTGTCAAGGGCGTCGGCGCTTAAATTTGCCGTCTCCGAAGTATTTATTTGTGAGCACCTTGGTCGCCCCGTTGGACTTCGACACCATCTCCCAGAGCGCCCCGTAGCGCGAGGTGCCGGAGGGCTGGAGCCACAGATCCTCGATGCGCCCGAACTGGCCGACCTGATCGACCATATCCACCACCCACGCGGAGGTCTTCGCCGGGTGCGGTCGCAGGAGTCGTCCGACTTGCTGGTAGTAGAGCGCCAGTGAGATGGTCGGCCGCGCCAGCACCACCGTCTCCAGTTCCGGGTAGTCGAAGCCGATGCCCAGCACGCCGACGTTCGCCACGACCTTGATCTCGCCAGCGCGGAACGCCGCGATGGTCGCCGCTCGCAGCTTCGGCTTCGTGTCGGAGGTGACGACCGCCGTACCGGGCACCGCCTGCGCCAGCCGCTCGGCATCCTCCACGAACCGCGTGAACACCAGCGCGTTCTTCCGGCCGACCGCGAGGAGCCGCTCGACCACGCGCCGCACGCGGTCGTTGAACCCGATGCGATTGAAGTATCGCTTGATCGACTCGTCGGTGTAGTCCGCGCCCGTGGTGTTCAGCTTCAGTTCGGTGGCCTTGAAGCCGGAGACGATCTGATACTCCGGCTTCACCAGATACCCGGCCTCGACCAGATCGTTGACTTGTGCGTACGCCACCACTTCTCCGAACACGCGAGGCCGCGTGCGCGTGAGGAATTTCAACTGCGAGCCGCCATAGCCGTCGGTGTGCAGCCGGAACGGCGTGGCCGTCAGACCCAGCACGCGCACCGCACCCATTGCCTCGATGAACTGCTGGTACATCCCGGCCTTCGCGTTCACGAGGTGCGCTTCGTCCACGATGACGTACGGCACGTGGTCGAACAGGCCGGGGTTGTCCTTCACGCTGCCGATGGTCGCGAGCGTGATGTTGCCGATCTCCCGCGTGCCCATCGACGCCGAGTAGACCTTCGGGTCGTAGCCGTACGCGAGGAGCTTGTTGGCGTTCTGTTCGAGGATCTCTTTCGTCGGCTGAAAGATCAGGCACGGCCCGTCGAGCGCCTGCACGACTCCTGCAATGACAATCGACTTCCCCGCGCCGGTGGGCAGGACGACGAGTCCGCCCCCGGCGTCGGGCTTGCCGTGCGTCAGGAAGTGGACGCTACGGGCGATGGCGTCCGCTTGGTAGTCGCGAGGCAGGAAGGTCATCTAGGTTGCCAGCGCGGCGCTCGTCCGCTTCCGCTTCGTCGGAGCCATCGACTTCAGCCACGTCAGGCCATCCTGCAACTCCGGCCGACCGTAGCACGTGACGTAGCGCCGCATCGTGTGCGCGATCTCGTCGCCGGTGAGCCACGCTTTGTTCTCGCGATACCAGCGCCAGAAGGGCACAGCCCACTGGATGTAGATGGACTCGTTGTCCGTGGCGAGCACGTCGAGGTCGCACCCGACGATCTGCTTCGCCTGCGGATGGTCGAGCCACAACAGGCGCGACTCCATGCCTTGGAACAACTGCGCTCGCATGATGTCTTCGTTCCAGCACTCGACCGTGCGGACCATGCCATCGGCCAGTTTGCGCAGCGGCACGACCGTGGTGTGAAACGTCGTCTCACCGTCGCCCTGCCAGATGTCGAACAGCCCCCACGTGAAGAACGACTCACGCGCCTTCAGGTAGTCGAACAGGTCGGCGTTGACGATGGTGAGCTTCGACGGGTCCGGCACCTTCGCCAGCGTGGACTCCCAGACCAGATTGATAATGTCCTGACTCCGCTCGACCACCACGATCTGCTTGACGCGTGGCCGGTGCGCCAGCGCCACCGCCGCGTAGCCGACGCCCAGTCCCCCGACCAGCACACGGCCGGAGGCTTTGTTCTGAATCAACTCGTCCATCTGCCGCTGCTCGATGGGAAGGTCGGTCATCCACACGCCGAAGCCTTCCTCACTGAGCGTGTGCCAGCGCGTCGGCTCCTCGTAGTGAATCTCCTCCGCACGCTGGCCGAAGATCGCCGTGCGCATGTTGCCTGACCGTATCGTGGTCCCGGCGGGTTCGATCCGATGCACGATGCTGACTGGCCCCGACTCCGCCTCGGGAATGTCCAAAACGCCATCGTACCAACGCTTGCGTCCGGCTCTCACAGGCTGGCCTCCCGACGCTTCCGGTTCCAGTGCGCCTTCATCCGCTTCGACACCGCCGCTCGCTGCTCCGGCGTCATCGTGCGGCGCTTGCCGCGATCCTTCCGCACCTTGCGGATCTTGCGCTCCGGCTTGGGAAACATCGCCAACTCCGGGAACGTCTCGACAATCGCCGCACGCTCGGCCACGCGCTCGTCAATCTCGCGTGTCAGTTCCGCTACGCGTGGCTGCGCACCGACCAGTGCCAGCCGCCGAATCAGACCATTGCTCTTGAACATCACTACTCCTGTGAAAGGTCGGTGGACCGACCGGCTTTCATGCGTGCGACCGCGTCATCGACCGCCGCCTGATATTGATCCGCTGAGAGACAATCCGCCGGGCGCTCACCGGGCGGAAATGGCCGCTGCACGCTGCTCTGCCAGTTGCCGTCCCCGACCAGTCGCGTCTGGAAGCCGAAGGGCAGCTTGTAGGTCTGGAACACGAACAAGTGGTACTGGTTGGCGCTGTCTACCAACTTCGATTCGGCCGGGAAGATTTCGACCGCGTCGAACTCGGGGCCGCAGATTTCGTTCTTGATGCGCTGCATGTCGCGCCAGTCGTGGTGCGGCTGCTTGTCATGCACCTTGAACGACAGATGCGCAATGACGCCGAAGACCGAGTGCTCGACATCGCGCGGCTCGCGCACATACACCGTCACCTGATACCGGGAGTTGCGGAAGATCGCCTCTGGCTTGTCGTACGCGTTCAAGCCATCCATCGGAATCTGGCACGGCTCGAATTCCGTCCACGGCACCTGTGACCAGTCGATCTTCTTCTGCTTCTTGCGCTTCATCGTCGTCGTCGCCTCCGTCGTCAGGAGCTTAGTGCTTCGTCGCGCTCCCTGAATCTACATCAATGGTAATACTATCGTCCCCTAATAGCAAGGCCAGCAGTCCAGAATTATCCGCCAGCAGCATCGTCTGCGACTCCACGTCGATGCCGCCGATCTGTAAGAGCGCGATCTCGTCGGCGTCCACCTGATCGAGCGGTGCGCCGGTGAGCGCCTTCTGCTCGATGCGTTGCCAGAACGCCACCGCTCGCTGGATCCGCTCGTGCGGGGGCAGGAGGAACGTCACATCAGGCCCAGTGCTCGCAGCGTGGCGATGTGCGACGGAGCCATCACCTCCTCGACGCTGGTCTGCGGGATGTCCTCGATGATGAACGGCTTCGCGACCTCGTAGGGCACCACGTAGGCTCGCGCCTCCGGGATCTTGAGCGCAAACAGGCAGACGTAGCGATGCGTCCCGTCGATCAGGAGATGCTGGCCGTCCGGCATCAGCACGAACAGGATCGGCTTCTTCAGGAACTCGGGATGCTGCACGAAGATCGCAAACCGGTTCGCCTCGACGCCGCGATGCGTAAAGCAAAACCGCGCGTGCTCCTCGTCCACCGGCACCGTGCCAATGGATACCTTGTCCGGGTTCGCCACGCAGAACGTGTAGAGCGCCCCTGCGGCCCATGTCGTTTGCGCTCCGGTATCTGGGTCCACGTGCGTAAAGCACTCCTCGACCAGACTCACGTCGTTCATCTTCATCGTCGTCTCCTACTCAATCACCTTGCACTCAGCGATCTGCCAGACCGTGAGGCCACCGTGCGCCGACCAGTCGCCCACCGCCGGGTCGAATGGCTCGTCCAGTATTGCGAGGGACTCGACCGCGTCATCGTCCGGGTTGTCGGAGATGTCCTTGTCGATGTCGGCCTTGATGGCCTCGATCACCACCAGCCGCGCCGTGCTCACCGCGAGCACTGTGACCTTGCCCTCGTTGTCCGTGTCCATCCGCGTGCCGACATACACCGTCATCGTGTCCTCGTCTCTGCGCCGGGCGGACTCGTCCGCCTGCTCGACCAGTGCGTTAATCTCCGCGACCCGTGCGGTCACGACGCCCTCGAACCCATCCAGCGCCTCCTCGCGAGACTGCCGGGCCACGAGGAACGCCGTCGCGGTGTCGCACGCCTCCTTGAAGGTGCCCATCGCCAGCGCCAGCGCCACGCGGAGCAATCCCGCTTCCGTGGGGAGGGGCGAGGTCATGCGTCCCTCCGGAGCCGCTCTGCGAGCTTCTGATCGCCCTGCCGGTCCCACTGCCACCGCCGCCACAAGCCGGGCAGGGTCACGAACAGAAACGTCAGCACGTCGCGCAGGACGTTCACGGTACCGTGAGAAACCGCGCCCGGAGCGCCGCCAGTTCCTCAACCTCGGTGTCCAGCAGGGCACCGTTGTACTCGTCCTTCTCCAGCCCGGCCAGCCGCTCCTTCGCGTACTGGTCAAGCTCCTGCGCCTGCCACGCCTGCCACGCGGCGGACAGGTCCGCCTCCGACAGAAGCCGCACGTCGCCTGCGTGCCACTCCAGAAACGACTGGAGCCGCTCGTCGGCCTCGCGCTCGTGCTTCTCACCGACCACCGGCCCGAAGGCCCAGTCGGAGGTCGAGCAATACAGCACCGCCACGTCGGCCTCTTGGTCCCGCAGAATCCTGACACCCATCGTCGTCTCCTATTCGGCCTCTCCGGCCAGATGATCTGTTTCAAACGCCTTCATCATCGGGTGCCGGGGCTTGTTGCTCCCGCGCACGCGCTGCTGGCACTCGACCACCAGCCGCCGCCCAATGAACGCGGCCGGGTTCGCGGCCGTCGCGGCCAGCAGTTCGCTGTTCCGGTTTTTGCAGCGGCCCTTCGTGCCGTCATCGAACCGCACGAGCACCACGGCCGTCGGCCCGAACGATCCCGTCTCAAAGCCGGTCACGGTCACGGTGTGCTGTTCCAATCGCTTCACCTTGAGCCAGTCCGCCGACCGGTGGCCGGGGCGGTACTTGCTGGACAGCCTCTTGAGAATGACACCCTCGCCACCGTTCGCCCAGATGGCCTTGACGCCGTCCCATGACGGAGCTTGCTGGGCAACTACAACCACCGACTCGTTCTGCGCGTGCTGGCCTGCGACCAGCAGGAGCGCCCGGCGGTCCTTGAGCGCGAGGTGAATCACCGACTCACCCATCACTTCCACGAGGTCGAACATCGCGAACACCAGTTCGCCGCGCAGGGCAAGGTTCGGCACGTCGGTCGAGATGCCATCGGGCACGAGGAGTTCGCCGTCATACACGCCGTCCGGCATCGTCGCCATTGCGTCGAGAATCTGGGAGGGCAGGGAGGGAATCGAGCGGAGCGTCGTCGTGATCGCGCCGTCGGCTTTGGTGATCAAGCAGCGATGGCCGTCGAGTTTCTCGTCCATCGTCCACTCGCCCGTGCCGAACGCCGCGTCGAATTTCGCGGGAACCATGAAGCCCTCGGCGTCGAACAGGTGGCCGAACTTGCCTTCCACCATCGCGCTGGCTTTCATCGCGTCCAGTTGTCCCATCGTCGTCGCCGCCGTCGCCACCGTCACCGCCTCCTCGGGGCGCATCGCCCCAACGCCTCTAATGATAATGGCGATGTTCCCGGAAGTCAACCCTTTCTTTTGCATGGCGAATACGTAGTCCCCGCGCTCCTCGACTACGAGGCCGTGCCGCTCGACCACGTCGCGGGTGTGCGAGCACCAGTGCGGCATCCCGCGCCGGGCCAGCAGCCAGCCTTTGCACTCGCACCCCAGTAGCCCGTTGTCCGCCAGCGTGACGACGTAGACGGCATCACTCGACAGGGAGTCATACCGCCACGTGGTCATGCGCGGGTGGCCGCGCCCGGAAAGTCCGGCCGACGCTTGCCGGACTCGATGTCCTTCAACCCGTCGTACCGCGCGACCGCCCACGGGATGGCGTAACAGCACCACCAGAAGCGCGGCGTGTACTCCTCCATCGACGTGTCCCACAGTTCAGGGAACACCGGCAGGGTCCGCCCCTCGTGCGTAGCTGTCAGGTCGAGCGCGGCTCGCATCACCGACGAGTACCCTTCATCGAGGAACACCAGCACGCGGTCCTCGACCTCGGACCACAACTCTGCACGCTCCTCGTCCGTCCACCCATCGGTGAATGTCGCGAAGTCTTCCTTGACGACAACCTTGAACCGCTCCTCGCTGAACTTTCGGATGCCGTCGTGCTTGTCGGCCGCGACCGCCTTCTCCGCGAAATACTGGCGGTCCACCAGCGGCGACTCTTTCTCGCGAAAGAACTCAAACATATCCGGCAACCGCGAGAACACGAAGCTGCCCATGTCTCCGACGTACGCGAGGTAGCCGGGCCACGTGACGATGTCAAACGAGTAGGCGTAGCCGTGCGCCCGGCAGCGCAGATGCCGATACAGCCCGTCGTCGCGCAGGACGGTCACGGTGTGGCTCGCGATGCGCTCCATGAACTCCGCGTAGTCCTTCTCGCACTGCTCGCGATGCGTCGTCATCGCTGCGCGTCCTGCTGCACTCTCGGGATCACAATCAGCCGCCGCGTCTGCATGAGGGCGTGAACCTGCGCCATCACCGCGTGAATCGTGCGACCGTGTGGCCCCTGCCCTCTGGCTTGGGAGGCTTTCAGCAACTGCTCGATCTTGCGTGCGCGATCTTCGCGTGTCATCGTCGTCTCCTATCGCACGACCGCGAACACGGTCGTCTTCGTACGAAGTGGCTTGTCTTCTGGACCCGCAGGATGCGACTCGATCCAGATCAACTTGCGATCTGCGCGGCCGGGTCCGCACGCCTGCATGCGCGGATGGCCCTTCACGATCCACCGCACGTGATACTGCCGCGAGCTACTCGCCGCTGCGCCCTCGGTCGGCTCGACCGCCACGCGCACGGCCTTGCGGAGCGCGACCACGGTCACGGTCGGCTTGTCGGGGAGTTTGAACTCCCGTTGCATCCGCTTGCGTGCGTGGCGCTCGACGTGGCCCTCCGACTGCGTGAGCACCGGGTCCACCTTCTTCTTCGGCTGGCCCGGCACCGTCTGCCGGAACCAGAGGCACGCCATCACGAAGAACAGGCTCAGGTCGGCAATCACCTTGATCGTCGCCTCCTCGCTGATGATGTTCGGGTCGCCATGCAGCGGTGTGCCCGGCCCGTAGGTCTGCCGCCAGCTTTTGGTGTTCAGCCCCAGCATCTCGTGGAAAGACATCGACAGCGGCCAGTACCACCGCGTCGAGGGCAGGAGCTTGTGGGAATCCCGGCCCTTCGTGTCGCGCACGTAGGCCGAGAACATCAGCGCCGCACTGTTCAGCGTCTCGGTGCCAGACGCGTCCGTGCCCTTCACGTTCGTCCACGCCCACAGCAGCGCGTTGGTATGGTCCGATGCCGCCGGACTCGCCGCGACCGCCAGCGGGTCGCTGAACCAGAACCAGCCGCATCCGGTGTTCGGTGTCTCGACGGACGACAGCGGCGCGTCGTGCGGGATGCCCACTGCGGCCTCTTGGATCGCCGCCGCCGTCTCGCCGTTGAAGCTGTACGCCTGTGCGACCGGCAGCAACCGCAAGTCCTGATCGAACCCAAGATGTCGCAGGGACTTCCGCGCCTCCGCGAGCTTCATCATCCGCTTCACCGCCGCCTGATCGTTCAGGTCCACGGCGTCCGGAAAGTACTCCTCGTGCTGATCGCTGCTCATCAACTTCTTCAGCAGCACCGCTGCTTCAAACTTCGCATCGAGGGCTTGCTGCCAGTGCGGCGTCTGGTCCTGTGTCGCTGGCTTATGGACACCCAGCAGCATGTTGCCGAACGTCTGCGAGTCCAGCTTACCGACGCGGCGCACCCATGCCGCGAGCTTGACCAGCACCTCCGGCGGCATCGCCGTCATGTCCTCGGCATTGATGAACGATTCGATCTCGGACGCCGACAGCCCGGTGACACCCATCAGCGTCTGGAGCCGCTTCGCACGCGTCGTGACCAATGGCCCCATCGTCGCGAGGGACGTGCCAGCGTAGGGCAGCACGTCGGCCGGGAGCTTGTCGTCCGCGAACTCCCGCAGGCGGGACGCGAGCGCCAGCGTGCTCTCCGTGAACTCCAGCGCCTGCCAGAACTTGTCGTGCAGTTCTCCGATGGCGTGCTTGGAGAACTTCGGGAACGACATCCCGCCCAGCGCACGCGCCAGTAGATCCTTCTTCCGCTTCGCGAGCACCAGTGCGTGGCACTCGTCGCACGCGGCCCAGCCACCCTGACTGGTGCCGATGCCGTGCGGCATCTCAAAGTCCGGGACCGGGAACGCGTGGGTCGCACCGGGCGACGAACAGAAGTCGCAAACCGCCGCGCCGCCGATCATCGCGGCCTTCACCGTCGCCGCATCGGCCGCGTGCAGGTTGCCCATCTCGCCGCTGATCACGCCCTCGGCCAGCAGCCGCTCGGCCACCGGGCGGATGACGTTCATCAGGCCCGTCGGGGTTTGAATGAGTTGAATGTGTTGGCCGGGATCCGGAGTGTTCATCGCCGCCACCCTTCCGTCGCGTTGAGCGCGAAGATCGCCCCGAACATCACGGCAATCCAGACAAAGAACAGGACGCCCAGCCAGTCGATCTTCTTACGCATCGTCGTCCTCCTCCGCGTGCTCGCACAGGCGGTCGCAGATGTCGATGCCTCGGGCCACGTAGCACTGCGGACAGCAGGCACAGGATTCGTCGCAGTCGCGCTCGGTATGCTTCTTCGCGGGGGTCGTCGTCGCCGTCGTCGTCTCAGCCATAGGTCCAATGATAATCCCATCGCGGGATCAAAGTCAAGGTGCCCGATGCGCCCCACCTCACATCAGACATGCCAGCATCTCGTATCCGTTCGCTTGGTGTCGCCACATGCTGGCTCCGCTACGGGATAGAAAGTCCGAGGGCAACACCTCCGCCCCGCCGACCCCGAACTTCCCCCTCGCGACACGAGGGTACAGTGACTTTCGGCGGGATGGTCACGTGGGCGGCTGCTGCGCGATGACTGCTTTTTCGTCAGCCTCCGCGCACGCGCACCGCCAATGGTCCTGACCGGGCTGCTGGATGAACGTCGCCCACCCACGCAGGGCGAGCAGCACCGCTGCCTCGGAGTCCGTGGGATGCCGACAGTCGGCCGCGTGGCGCAGCGCCAGCCACACCGTCTCGTGATCGATCTGGCGTTTCCGCCGATGCCACCACGCGAGCCAACACGTCATTCCTTATCCCGTGGACGCGCTGGGCCAACCAGTACGTCCGGGCCATTCGCTCCGCAGTTCGGACACCCGACTTGCACGGTGTTCACCATGATCTGTGACGCCTGATCCAATGGCATCGGCAACGGCATGACGACTTCCCACTGGTGGTTACAAGAGCGACAGTGAACCGTCATCGTCACGACCACCTTACTGCTGGACTACTTCCGCGTCCGTGTCGAACAGGTTCGGCTCGGTGGGCGGCTGTCCGTCCTCCGTGAACGGCGACGGGATTCCGGTGAACCCGTTCTCGTCCTCGGCCGACACCGGCGCGAGCTTCACCTTCACGCTCTTGAGGGTTGCCAGTTGCACGTCGTACTCGGCTCGCTGCCGGGCCAGTTCCGTGGCCTCGGCGTTCAGACTCACGAGCGAAGTCTCAACCTGTGCGATCTCTTTGTCGAGCCACTTCTCGAACTCTACGATGCTCCGTCGCTTCACTGCGGCCATCTGTTCTCCCTTCGTTCACATCAACAGCGCGGCGATCAGAAAGAGCACCGCGACTGCCACCAGCACCCGCACCGTGGCGCGGGGATCCGTCAGGATCGGTCGCGTCATCGGATGCAGCGCGAACGCCGCTCCGAGACACACGCCGACCGCGCCAACCATCAATCGCTCGATCACTGCATCCACCGGCCAAGGGCGGTGACGACCCACTTGCCGCGCGAGGAGAACAGCGCGGTCATCCACCCGGCAACCAGCAGGCTCGTCACGACGAACAGCGCGGCGAAGCCGACGACGAGATTCTTCGTGAAGTGATCGATCACGGCCGACACGCCCCAGACCGCGAGCATCATCGGCACCAGCAGCGCCGACAGCAGCAGCATCCCGACCCAGTAGCGCAGGAACGTCTTCATGCGGGTGGCTCCTCCGCCCGGAACACCACGCGCGACCCGTGAGCGCAGAGCGCACGGTACGCCGTGTCCCACGGGCCGTAGGTGCCGAACTCCCAGTTCTTCTGCACGGCTTCCTCGACGGTGTAGACGGTCGAGACTTGCACGCGCATCTTCTGGTAGAACTCCTTGCGCAGACAGCCGAACCAAATCTTCTCGCCATCGAGGAGCGCGGCCTGAATCACCACGCGCCGGTCCTGCTCGATCCATGCGTGGGCGAACGGGCGATCCTTCTCCGGCCCCTCGGCCGCGAGGCAGATGCCATGCACCAGTCGTAAATGCTCGATAGCCTCAGCCTTGTTCTCCAGTACGGCATCGGAGATGTAAGACAGGCTGTCGTCAAAGCAGGAGTGCGTCGGCATCAGCACGGTCACGGTTCGCTCACGCGCGGGTGCGAAGCCACGAACACCTTGAGCACAGCCCCGAGGTCACGCGCATACGCCTCGTCCGCATCGCGCTTGCGCTCCAACCGGGACGCCTTCTGGAGCAGCGCGTTCACCTGTTGCTGGAGCCGCGCCGCGCCCGTCGGCTTCGGCCCGTCCTTGTACACCTTGGGGCCATGCTTCCGGGGCTTCGGGTGCCCGGACGGGTCGAAAAACATCGGCTGGTCAATCATCGTCGTCGTCTCCGTTCTTCACGGTACCGTGAAGGGTGGCACGTCCTCGGCCACCTCGTTCATCATCGCGGTCGCGACGGGCAACAACTGGTGATTGCCATAGAACCGCCGCGTCGTCCCGCAGGCCACCACGTAGTAGCGCGTCCCGTCGGCAATCCACTTCGTCAGGATGTCCCGCGCCGCCGCGTGCGCGACCCCCGGATAACCGGGATCCTCGTGCAGCACGATGTGGTGCCCGTCCGGCGTGGACACCAGCACGCCGTGAATCTTGTCCGGCCGCAGCGCCAGCGGCGCAATGGTCGAGGCCAGCCAGAGGCACGAGAACCCGCGACACGAGTCGGGCCGGGTTGCGTACGTGTCGCAGCCCCGGCCCTTCTTCGCATGGCCGCACCAGACATTCGCTGGTTTCGCCAGTTCCTTGATCGCCATGACCTTGCAGCAGAGACTACAGGGTCCGCACTCGCGTGGTCCCACCGGCGTCAGGTCGATCCGCATGACGCCAATGGTAACATCATCAGAACGGGATGTCCGAATCGTCCACCGGCTGGTCGTTCGATCCGCCCTCGGTATCCGCCGGGTGCGGCACGCCGCCGCCCTTGCCCATGCCGCCGAGGAGCTTGATCTGGTAGGACCGGACCTCGGTCGTGTACCGCTTGACGTTGTCTTTGTCGGTCCACTCGCGCGTCTGGAGATTGCCCTCGACGTAAATCTGCTTGCCCTTCACCAGATACTGGGCGAGCGACTCGGCCATCTTCCCCCAGATGATCACGCGGTGCCACTCGACCCGCTCCTGCTTCTGGTTGTTCTTATCGAACCACACGCTGTTGGTCGCCAGCGACACGGAGGCCACGGCCTCGCCGCCCGGCGTGTACTTCAGTTCGGCATCGCGCCCGAGATTCCCGATCAACATCACCTTGTTCAACACGTCGTTACCCTCGCTTATCGATTGATTGTTTTTCTGTGTTTCCTGCGCCACTCGCGTGAACGCTCTTTCAGATTTAGGCAAATGCGACAGCGGCGTCGTCCGTTCGGAGCCACCCACACATTGCCCGGCGTGTACGGATGCCCATGCACGCACGTTGTCTTCTCCAGTGCCGTCAATCGTCGGTGTTCAGCCTTCGTCACCCTGACGACGTGACCCGCCGCTGGCCGAACGCACAGCTTGTTCTGGCATTCGTGGTGACGCTCCATCCCCTCCGGTAACGGGCCGTTGACGATCAAATCAATGGCAACGTGCGCCAGCATCGGGCGACCTTGGTAGAACGTCTGCCCGTACTCGCCGGGTGAACCGCCACCGGCCTTGCCACCAGTCCAAAGCCAGCACGCATCGGTCTTCTCGACCTTCGACCAGATGCGATTAATCTTCGTCAAATGTGATCCGGCGCACGCCGACCACCGTCGTCTCAGTCGTCACCGTCACCGCTGCTGGCGGCATCCACGTCGCCAGTCGTGCCATCAGCACGTCCACCATCGCCGCCCCGCCCGAGGCACCGATCTGCGCCTTGACGTTCACGTGCGCCTTCTGGGTGGCTGCTGCGCACATCGCGTCGAACACCTTCTCCGCCTCGATGCGGTGCGGCGACTTCGCCGGAGCGACCGCGACCGGCGTGGCGATGGTCTGCTCCTTGACTTGCTGATCGATGCACCGGCGGATGTGTTTGCACGTCTTCACGCCCTTGCTGAAGATGTAGGCGGGGCAGTGGCAGCGCCACGTCCCCTCCTCGTTCCGTTGCACCTTCCAGCGCACCGGCTTCCCGTGCTTGTCGTAGGTCGGCTTGGACGGCTCCAGAATCGCGTAGTCCGTCCAGACCATCGTCGTCGCCGCCATCGCTAGTTCACCTCGATGGAGCGGTTCGCCACGACCACTTGGGGAACGGCCGGAGCCTCCGGCAGTTCGTAGAGGCCCGGCTGGCTGGCCGAGAGGAAGCGCCCTGCGGCCTCGCGGCGCAAGCCGTCGATGACCTTCTTGCCGCTGATGGACTGCGGGATGATGAACCGTGCCGCCTCCACCACCGTGGTGCCGAACAGCGCCGCCCGTTCGCACGCACGCTTGATCTCGGCTCCGGTCCACCCGGCATCGAACCCGGCGGGAATCGCGGCCTGCGACGACGTGAGGCCGTTCTTCGCGATGTAGACGGGCCAGATGGCCTTGCGCCCGGCGTCGTCCGGCGTGTCGTAAAAGAACTGGTCCGGGAACCGGCGGTTCATCTCCGGCGTGAACAGCGTCGTGCGGTTCGCGGTGCCGACGAACAGGACGCGGCCCTCGGCGGTGGCCGTGACGACCTTCAGCGCGGCGCGAATATGGCGCTCGCTCTCTCCGACCACGCCGCCCTTCATGCCGCCGAGGTCGAGGATGATGACCGGCTTGCCGCTCTCCGCGCCTGCCGCCTTCACCAACTGCGTCTTGCCCGTGCCAGCGACACCCGCGAGCATCACGCCCAGCGAGCCGGTGTCTTCGATGTAGCTGAGGAGCGTGCCGACCTGATCCTTGCTCACGCCGCTGTCGCCCGTGTGTTCGCTCATGCCTCCGGCGAGCGCCTTGTCCATTTCGTCAATGAACACAATCGCGCCGAACGCGTCGGCCGCAATCAGGCGGCGGAAGAACTCGACCACGTTATCGATCCCGCGCAGTTCATCGAGCGTCGTTTCGCCCGGACGCGCCGACCACACGCGCAGCCCATCGGTGTTCTGGATCGCCTTGATCTTGCGCTCCCAGCACTTGCCGACGTTGATGCCGTCCTTCGTCAGCGCCATCGCCGTGACCTGTTCGGCCGTGTAGGCGGGAAGTCCGACGATGGCATCGAGCGCGGCCGTGCGCGTCTCGTCTTCGGGTACCGCCAGCGCGGCGTTCTTATGCTGCTGGTCGAGAATCGCGCCGAGTTCGTCGCGCGTCGGCAACGGCTCGTCCAGCGTGATCACGTCACCGGCCAGTTCCGCCGGAAGCTGAAACGTCGGGCCGAGGAGGACGACCGTGCGCTTGTTCATCTTGAACTGGTCGCGCAGGTTCCACAGCGCCTGCATCGTCGGCGTCTCGTTGATCTGGCGCTGGAAGTTGTGGAAGAACACCACCGACAACTCCGGCAGGCGTTCGCACGCGAGGAGCGTTTCGGTCGCGTTGACCGTCATCGCGGGATCCACGCCGAGGACCGCGAACGCCGTCTTGCCGGGATCGTTCATCCCGTAGAGTCCCTTCGCGCAATCCCACGAGAGGATCGGCGTTTTGGAATCCGGCAGCGCCTTGCGCAGCGCGGTGATCGTCGCCGCCGCATCGGGCGTTTCGATTGCAATGATGGGAGTCGATACCCGACGTGCCGCCTTGAAGGACTGCACCATCTGGGAATCGCTCGTGGAGGGCACCGCTGCCGCCGTCTCCGCCGCCGCTTTCTTGACCATCGTCGTCTCCTCTTATCCGGTTCTCGTCTTAGCCGCCCGTCAGGCGACCTGTCCAATCAACTACCCTCTAATGGTAATCGCACTGTTCCCTGAAGTCAAGCCCCATCTGATGACGGCGCTCATAGGGCCAGTTATCGGTCCCCTTTGCGCCCTCGCGCGTGCCCGAGGTGGTACTGGTCGCAGTAGCCACAGCGGAACCGGTGCATCTTCATATGCAGGGTCGCGTTGATCCGACGCAGTTCCCGGTCGGCCGCAGCCTTTGTCGGCAGCGGCGTCTTGCCCGTCGGGCAATTGTGTTGCGGCTTCAGCGCGTCCGCGACGAGCGGACCCAAGGCTTGGCGCAGGGAGAAGCCCATCTCAATGCGCCACCGCAGACTGGAAGTGTTCGAGCACGGCCAACTGCTGCATCGCCACGCGCTGGGCATCGCACTGGTCCGCGACGGCCTTCGCTTCGGCCAGCGAGAGGCCGAGGATGCGCAACGCCTTCAATGCGCTAATGAAGGTGTAGCCGCCCATGCGAAGCCCGGTATAGACATCCGCGAGCACGACCTGTCGTGCATCCGCTGCGACCTGTTCAGGGGTAGGAATCTCTGCGTTCATCGTCGCCTCCGTCGTCTCCGAATTGACCTTACCGTCCAATGGTAATGCCAATCGACGGCGATGTCAAGACCACGCCATACCGCGCCGGGGCAAACCAATCCACGCCGTAGCGAGCCGCGCCGCGCCAAGCCGCTGCCTTGCCTAGCCTGACACTACCAAACCCGACCGACGCCTGACCTTGGCAAACCGGACCTTGCCTCACCAAGCCCGACCAACATCACGCCTCGCCAATGCCACGCCCTGCCACGCCCCAGCCATGCCTCGCCAAACCCGACCTAACCTGACCTTGCCGTGCCGCGCCAATGCCTGACCAAACCGCACCGCGCCTGACCGGGCCGTAGCCAGCCTCGCCACGCCGAACCCCGCCCAACCAGACCTCACGGCAGAACCTGCCGCGCCGTGCCTGAAGCACCGCGCCGTAGAGCCTGCCGCGCCATACCGAACCGCGCCCGGCCTCGCCTAACCTCGCCCAGCCAGACCGTGCCTCACCGTGCCTGACCGTGCCACGCCACGCCTCGCCACACCCGGACAGACACAACCCCACCGGACCTCGCCACGCCCGACCTCGCCAAGGCAGGCCGCACCAAGCCGTATCTCACCCGACCTCGCCTCGCCTTGCCCAGCCTGACCAGAGCGAGCCAAACCATGCCTCGCCCCGCCAAACCCGACCAAGGCCCACCGCACTCAGCCCTGAAGGCACTCGAAACTGACGACTGAGAACCGACCGTACGTCGGCCGGAAGTCGCCCAGTCCGATCAGGCGACCCGCGTTGACGATCACTTCAAGCAGATCCGCAGGCGCGATGTACTCCGGCAGATTCACCAGCAGTTCGACCTGAATCGCCCACCCCTGCTTCAGCGCCGGACGCACACGCGTGATACCTGCACGCTGAACCTGCACGCGCCGCTTGTCTTCAAAGTCCCACTTCGTGACGCCCGTCGAGGCGAGGTCCGTGAGTGAGACGACGCCTGCCTTGAACAGGTCCATCGCAGACTTGCGAGGGCTGCGCGGGTCCGGACGGTACTTCGCCGCGTTGATGATCGCCTGCCGCACGTACTCACCGGGGATGCAGATTTCCTCGGCGTCGTTGCGATAGACATAGCTCTCGATGTCGTCGGTCTTCTTCGCTGCCGATCCCTTCTTCGCGAGCGCCTTCGATGCAACCCCTTCCACGTTCCACCGGTGGAACAGGATGTCGGCCACGCCGACCAGTCTCACGCTCGCCACGTATGGGAGTTCAAACTTGAGAGTCGCCAGCGCACCGTTCGTGACTGGCCCAATTGCTGTTGCTGTTGTCATTCCGTCGTCTCCGCCTTCGTCGTCGTAATAGAAAACCGTACCCTACCCGGCCGAACCGAACCCGGCCACACCATGCCTCGCCGGACCCAACCGTGCCCGACCCGACACCTACCGTGCCCGACACAACCCAACCCTGCCTCACCGCACCATGTCAAGCCCTGCCTCGCCAAACCAAGCCATGCCTCGCCATGCCCGGCCTCACCTAACCCCACCAGACCGAAGCAAACCGTGCCCCGCCTATCCTTACCCGGCCCCGGCTCGCCAGCGTGGCACAGGCGATTGATAATGTCTACACCGGAGAACTACTGGTCACATCGTGGAGCCATCAACACCAGCGGCGTCCGTCGCGGCATTCTTTGCGCTCGCGAGCGCGGCCGTGACTTGCTGGATCTTGAGGATCGTCAGGTCTTCGACTTCGCATTCGCACGCGGCAGCGGCGAGCGCGGCAAGCGCACTGTGCTCCACCCTGATCTGCATGATCTTGTCGTAACCCAGCGCCAGACTTCCAAACCGGCGATCTCCCAGATCGGGCAACACACTCATCGTCGTCAGGGGCATCGTCGTCTCCTCCGTCGTCACACAGTCGAATGGATTATGGCTCGCCCGTCAACACCGCGTCGTCGGGAATGCGCTGCAACGGCGGCACGAGGGCGTCCTGACAGAAGGCGTACGCTGCCTTGGTCGTCGCCACCTTGTAGGCGGTGATCGCGTCCTCCGGCGTCGTCACGTGCGCCATCGCCGCCGCGAGAATCGGCCCGGCGATCTCCTGCATCCGCAGTGCGGCCTGTGCGCCGATGACAAAGATCGACCACCAGTCGAGAAACGTCATCTCCGGGAACCCCGCGAACGCCGTCTCCACCTTCAGGCGGATCTGCATCTGCGGCATGTCCATCCCCGGCGGCGGCGGCACCCCCGGCGGGAACGGCGGCGTCTGCGGGAACATGCTCCCATAATTCGCCAGCCGTACGTCGTAGCCCACCAGCGTCCACGTGCGGGTCGCCAGCCCCGGTATCACTTCCTTCTGCATCGTGTGCATCGTCGGTCCTTCAGAAGTCTATGTACGTTCGGGCGAAGTTCGCCCGGTCCTGCTCGAATGGTGACACCGGTCCCCAGTAGGGCACAAAGCCACCGTTCATTCCGGCCACGCTGATCAGCAACCGCGCCGTGCCCGGCTTCACACCCATCGCCAGTTGCTGCCGGTCGTCATATAACTCGACCCAGTCTCCGGCGACCAGCCCCGGCAGCAGCGGCAGGCGATAGTACGTCAACGGGTCGGCCCATCGCGCGTGGCGCACACGCGGCACGCGAGCCGTCACCGCTTCCCGCAGGGTCACTGCGTGCGATGCTCCTCAGCGGAGGGCGACGGCGCTTCGACGGGTGGCTCCTGCGGTACCTGCGCCGCCACCGACGTAGGCACTATCTGGAGTCCCGGCTGCATCACCGGCGTGATCGGCGGCATCACCGTCGTCGGGTACCCGTAGACGCCGAGGCCGACGATGTCCTTGAGCCACGGCGAGGCCGCGAGCGCCGCCTGCACGTGCTGCACGTCGCTGATGAAGAACCCCTTGAGCGCGTTGATCTCGTCCTGTTTCAGGCCCAGCGCGACCAGATCCGCATCCGCCCATGACTTCAACTGCGCCTGAAGGACCGCGCAGGCGTACGCGGCTTCGCGCAAGCGACCCGCGAGATCGCCAGCCAGTGACTTCACATCCCACGCGTTGAACTGTTTTCCGGCCATCACTATCGGCATCGTCATCGCTCCTTAAATCGGGAACCACACCATAAAGCCACCGTTCGTCGCCCCGCCGCCGCCGCCGCCATCAGGGCCACCACCCGCACCAGCGGACCCCCAGTAGGTCGCATTCGCCCCGGACCCCGGACCACGGCCACCTTGTCCACCGAACCCAACATTGCCAAAGATCGGCAACCCGAAGCCGCCGCCGCCCGGCGCACCGACACCGCTTTGCGAACTGGCACCGCCGCCACGTGCGCCACCACCGCCACCGCCACCGCAACTGTTATTCGGCCCACCGGGAAACCCTGCGCCGCCGCCGTACTGCGGATAGGCGCTCCCCGCGCCGCCGCCAGAATAGCTGCCGTTGCCGCCGCGCTCGTTGAGTCCCCACTCGCCCCAGCCACCGTTGAAGGCGATGTCGTCGCGGTAGGTGGTCGCACCCGCGTAACCCAGCCACCCCGTGACCACGTGGTAGGTGCCATTCGGTTCGACGTTGTCGTACTGGAGAAACGCGCCGCCGCTGCCACCGCCGCCGCCACCTGTATTCGACACGCCGTCATCGGGACTGCCCTGCCCACCGTACCCACCGGCCCCGAAGCCGGAGTAGTTGATCTGTCCGGGGACTTGCAGCGTGATGTCGAACTCGCCTTGATAGTACCAGTGATACTCGGTCGCCCCGTCGTTCTGCGCGTAGCCGCCGGAAACGTACATGCGCGGTCGCCCGACGATGCTGACGAAGCCGGAGTACACACCGTTCTTCAGGGCACGCAACTGAATCGTGTAGTTCGTACAGCGCGTCAGGCCGTTAATCTGGTACTGCGTGACGCCCGGTCCAACCGTCGCAACACCGCCACCATTGAGGTACACCTCGGTCTGCGCCCCGCCGTCACCGTTCGCCCAGTACACGATCAGTGCCTGATCGTGCGGCACGCCGACTTGCAGGTTGTACGGCGCGGCCGGAGCCGGGAACGGCGTCGTCGTGCCGACCCAGTTCGACTGACCGGGCGGATCGGTGGACTCCGTGCCGTAACGGACATGCCGCACGGCAAACGTGTAGCTGGTGCCAGCCGAGAGGCCCGTGAACGCCAGTCCCGCCGTCCCTGCACCGTAGTCGTACGGCGTGAAGCCACCACCAGCGACGGAGATCCACACACGGACGGTGTCTGAGCCGGACCCGTTCGTCCAGTTCAGATTCATCGAGGACGGGCCGACATTCGAGACAAAGGCGTTCACCGGCGACGGCATCGGTGCGTGCGTCGAGACGGGTCCAGCCTGAATCAATCCCGACGTGTAACCGTTCCTGATGTGAACGAGGTAGTAGTAGTAATACGTACCCGGCGCGAGGCCGCTGTCCACGTAGGACGTGGTCCCCGCCGGAACCGTCGTCAGGTAATTCCACGAATTCTGGTAGCGGTAAATCTGAATCTGATCGCCAGCTTGAGCATTACCCCAGTTCAGCGCCAACTGCGACGTACCAGCCGGATAGGAGAGGACGTTGCTGATCGTCAGGCCGTACGGGGCATCGAATTTCTCCTGCGTCGAGGCGCTGGTCCGATTGGAGTTCGGCGTGTCGTACGCACCACTGGCCGTCGAGCGGTAGTGCCGCAGGAAGTACGAATGCGTGCTGCTCGGCGCGAGGCCGGTGTCATCCCACGCCGTTGTCCCCGGCCCCAGCAGCCCGACGTAGGCTTCGTCGCGAAACACCTCAATCGGATCACCCGCCTGCGCGTTCGCCCACGTCAGGCGAATCGTGGACGTGCCAGCCGGGAGATCGCCGCGCTGGGTCGCCGTCACGCTGGTCGGCGGATTGAAAGCAATCTGTGTTGCCGCCGAGGCGATGTTCGACGGCTTTGATAGGTAGCGACCCTGTCCGTCGCTGTGGGTCACGTAGAAGCTGTAGCTGGTATTCGGAGCCAGCCCGATCACGTCGTACGTCGTAACGCCCGGACCCACGAAGTTGATGTACTGCCCGTTGCTGAACCAGATGTTGGTGTAGTACTCCGGCCGTCGGTTCGTCCATGTCAGGCGAATCGAGGACGTACCAGCAGGCAGCACCGCGATCTGGGCCGCACCCAGACCGGTCGGCGGCAGATACTGCCAGTTCTTGATGAAGAAGCGCGGGTGCAGCAGCGACATGGTTTACGTCGCGTGGTTCCGGCCACCGATGTACCCACGATAACGACCGCCGCCGTTGATGGTCGAGAACCCGAGGATCAGCGTGCGTCCCGCGCCCGGCATCGTCGGCACCACGTCGTCATCCCATGTGACATTCGCCGGGAAGGCCACCGAGAGGCCAGCCGCCGCGAAGTTCAGGTAGAGCGTGAACACGTACTCGACGCCAGTCGGCGGTGGGTTGGAGAAAATCATCGGTCCCCAGTTGTTGCCGACGCCGACCTCGAACGCCACCCCCGACGCGATGTTGAAGTCCACCGTCGTGCCATTCCACGCCCACGCGCCCAGCTTGTTCGCCGGACGAGTCATCGTGAACAGTTTGGTTACAGCGTCGAACGCCGCCCCAATCGTCCCGCCCCCATCCGTGAAGGCCACGGCAACACCCGACCGGATGACGACGCCCTTGTCTGATACTGACCCGAGGTAGGTCCGGTCATCCGACCACAGTTGCAAGATCGGGATGTCACCGGTGTTGCCGTTGTTGCGGAAGGACATCGTGCTGGTGTTCGGCAGACGGAGATGCCCCGTCAGCGCCGGGGTCACGCCAATCGACAGCCCCTTCGCCGTCTTGTCGAAGGCGAGGCCCGGATCGCCAGCGAAGACGCCACCATCGTTGAACTGCACGTGCGTCGTGCTGCCAGCGGCCTGCGCCTGCGGAGCGCCCGGCGTCAGGAGCACCAGCGAGGCTTCGTTATTCGCGAGCACGGTGCCGTGCTTCACGTGCGCGACCGGGAACTCGACGTACGTGGTGAAGTCCACCGGTTCACCCGTCGTCACGAACTGGCCGTAGCGCGTGTGATCGACGGCGTTCTGCACCAGTAGGGTGGACCCCGCGTGTGCGAGCAGCAGCGACCAGAAGATGTCGTGCGCATCGCTCGTGACCGCGTGGATCCAGACCTTTGTGACCAGCGCGTAGTCGGCGTTGTTGAAGCGTACCAGCCCGGAAGTCGGCGGCGGCGTGATGATCGTGCTGAAGTTGTAAGGCACCGCGCCGGTGCCACCGCCGGGAATCGTGGCGCTCAGCGTCTGGCCGCTCATCACGAGGTTCGCACCGAGAGCAATTGGCTCCGGGTCGCCTGCGTCCAGCGCGCGACGGCCCAGCAACATCGACGCGGCGATGTCCGGGAGCTTGGCGAGCGCAAGGCTGTTGTCCTGAATGCGGTCGATGGGGAGATAGCCGCTGTTGATAATCTCCGCTCGTACCGCTTGGAGCGCGTCGGATCCGCCAGTGTCGTGACTGACATGGTGCGCCGACGGCGGCGCAGGCGCAGGCGCAGGCATCGGGTCGCTACCGCCCGGCGCATGCGTGGCCGCGTGCGGAACCGGCGTCCGGGCATCTGCCAGTCGAGGATCGGCCGTGACGACCACAGGCACGAGCGCCCGGTCCACGGTATCCATCAGCCCATCGACTTCCCTCTTGTTCCAGACGGTGCCGGTGTTCCCGGACCCGTCGTCGTCAATGAGCGTGTCGTACCACGTGCGGTCAAGCGGGTCGGCCATAAGGTTCCTACTCGTCTTCTAAGTCGATGCGCCGCAGACCCGGCACGGGCACGGGCAGCACCACGATGGGACGGCCACGACGCTTGTCGAACAACGTGATCGTGTCGGGTTCACCGTTCGCGCGTCGTCGCGCCGACGTGAACAGGTACGACAGATCGAGTCCTTCGATCTCGACCGAGATGTCGTTCGGGTCCGCGTCGTGCTTCATGATGCGGAACGGCTCCTTCGCCCAGCCGGTCGCGCCAATGCCTTGGAACGTCGTCACGCATTTCAGATCGGCCAGTTCGTAGTCGAACCCTTCCAGCGGCACCTTCAGCCGGATGTTCCGAGGCGGATCGCGATGCCGTCGCAACCGCCGGGTCGCAATGTCTCGCGCGACAGCGGCGTCCTTCACAAAGTGCAACTCCAGCGGTCCCATCGTCAGGACCATCCCGTACTGCGCCGCTGACTGCGACGGCAAGTCCTGCGCGATCTCCTCGGTCCATTCCGGTTGCTGTACCGGCGTCGAACCATCGGTCGGCGGATTCACATCCTGCGTCAACGTCAGGTCACGTCCGTAGCGGAATGGCACCACATTGAAGTGCGCCGTCAGGTCTTCGACCACGTCGAAGCTGTCCTTGATGACGTGCTCAAAGTCCGTGATCTCTGGGAGCACGTCATCGAACCGCGTTTCATCGAGCATGTCCACAAAGAACTGGCACTTGCGGTTGTAACCTGACTCCACGTCGCATGACTGGTTGAACCACTGAATCAGATCGCTGATCGACACGAAGGAACCGTCGCCCCCGATGGTCCCCGCCCCGATGTAGCCAGCGACCGGGTGCGTGCCGGACACCGGCATCCGCGTCTCCGACACCGTCTGCGCCTTGGCGAAACTCGGTTCGTCAATGTGCGACAACTCCTCCTCTGGCGGCGCGAACGGGCCACTATCGGGGAAGCGCGGCGACGGCAACCACGGGCCGGTCTGCCAGTTCCCGAGAATCCAGTTCTGGAGCGCGTGCAGGTAAATCTCCAGCAGCTTGACAATCGGTGTGCCGGTGCCGTCCCCGACCGTTTCGATACCGATGATGTTGAGCGTGAACCGCTTGGGGTTCTCTTTGATCTGTTGAGACTTGTCCCCACGCGCATACACCAGCGTGTAGCGATGCCCGTTGATGTCTCGATACGTGGCACTGCCGAACTTCGCGGTGTACGCAGGCTTGCCGGGAATCAGGTAATCAGCACCCTCGGTGGCATCCAGTTCGCGCATCCCGCCGAAGTACCAGCCTTCGATGGACTTGATCGCGTGGCCGCACACGAGGTACTCGTCCCACCAGTCTGCGGCCTCCGGCGTCCCGAGATCGCGCGGCCCGACAAACAGCACCGGCACTTCGCCCTTGCCGAGATCCTCGACCACTTCAAGGTCCGGTAACGGCGCGGTGGTGAAGGGTGGCGGCACTGACGGCGCTGGCGTCTGCATGTGGTCGATGAAGTAGTTCATCGCCGTCTCATGCGAGTAGTGCGACAGCAGGCCGGGCACGCCGCCCGGCGTCCGACCGTAAATGCGTGGCCGTGCGTTGTTCACGTCGTAGGGCGGAGGGAACCACCCTCCACGCGCCCCCTCGGACATATTGGCCCAGTACAACTGCACGTAGCGCACGCCGGGGAGGTACTCCGTCGCGCTCGGTGCGCCCGTCACCGTAATGTGTGACCGCGCGAACTCGTACCGATGGTCGTTGTCGTACGCCGGGTCGGCTGTTTGCGGCGAGATGTTGTCGCCTTGGTAATCGCCGGGGCACACCGTGTAGATGTATTCGTACGTGGCGGACCCCGGCGGGTTCGGCGTGATCTCGCCGTTCCAGAACACGTCCGCGCCAATGTTCACGACGTTGGAGTACTGGGGAATCGTGCGCGTCTTGATCTGTGCGTCACTCGCCTGCCCGTACCAGATCGGCACCGGCTTCCCGAGACTGTCTATCGGGCACGCCGGGAAGTCGGCGGCGGTCACCAGTCGCTTCGGCACTTGCGACAGCGCCGCGATGGGCGACATGAACTGGCGCGTGATGAGATCCTCGCCGCCGAGGGTGAAGCCAAGATTCGGACGCGGCCCGTAATCTGCCACGAGGCCGCGCATGATCGTGCGGGGCGGTCCCTGCTGCCGCCGCGAGCGGTCATCGATCATGCGGATGACCATCGGCCGGTTCAGGAAGTAGCGCGTCTGTGGATTCGCCAGCAACGCTCGCAGGCCACGGTCGGTGTCGGACATCTCGATGCCGAACTGCACGCCCGTGTGCTCACCCTGCGGCCCTGAGAGCACGCGCGAGATGGTCGGCCACGTGAGGACGCGCGGCTCCTTATAGCCGCCGTGGTAGGTCGCTGGGTCCACCAGCGGCATCGTGCTCCACGGGTGCATGTTGCCCATTGCATCCGTGAACTCCACCCACGTCAGCGCCAGATTCCCGGCCGACAGGCTGACATCGAACTCGGGCAACGGCCGCTGCCCGAACATGGCCTCGGCATCGAGTTGCGTGACCCGCTGGTCGCCGGGTAGCTGAACGCTGACTTCCGCGAGCGTCTGTGTGACCAGTACCTCGCTGGGCGGTTGCAGCAGATTGAGGCGTCCGGCATTGAGCCGGAGCACCCCCATCCGTGCAGGCGTCATGCTCACAGCGGATACCACGCCACGAAGCCGCCTTGGAAGCCGACGCCTCCGCCCTGCCCATCACCACCGCCAGCGCCGCCGTCGCCCCACTGCGTGGCGTTCTGGCCGCTGCCGGGGCCACGGCCACCGCGTCCGCCGGTGCAGACCGTGCCGAAGATCGGCATGAACACGCCGGGGCCACCGGAGCCGCCGATATTGGCGAGCGCACCCGGATTCTCCGAGGCCGGGCCTGCGATCTGGGATTCACCGGGACCACCCGCGCCAGCGCCGCCGCCGCCGCCGCAACTGTTGCCTTGGCCTTGCCGTCCACCAAGGCCACCGGGGTAGTGGTTGTTCGACGCACCGAAGCCGCCCCAGCCCGGATCGTCCACGCCCGGCTGCGGAGGATTGCCGGGTCCGCCGTAGTTCGACGCCGGAGCCACTTCGCTCCGATACGTCGTCCAGCCGTTGTTGCGCGGCGACCCGACTTGCACCGGGTAGTCCACGCCCGTCACGCCGTTGCCGCCCGGCTCGATGCTGTCGTTCGCGGCGAAGTAATTCCCGCCAGCCCCGCCGCCGCCGCCCGTCCAGCCGTGCGGATCACCTTCGTCGTCCAAGCCGCCAGTCGGCATGCCTTGACCGCCGTTGCCGCCCTGCGAGAAGCCGCGATAGGAGATCGCGCCACCCGCGATCACGCTGAAGACGAAGTCGTCTGTCCCGAAGTGATACCGGAACCCGCCCTCGTCGCGGATGTTGCCGCCGTTGGCGACGACGCGCGGACGGCCACCGACCGGCGCGGAGTAGGCGGAGTACAGCCCCAGCTTGCTGTGGCGCAACTGGATGCTGTAATCAGTGGCTCGCTGCAAGCCGCTGATCAGATACGACGTGACACCTTCACCGACCGTTGTCCAGTACGCCCCGTTGACCACGATCTCGGTCGTCGCCACATCGGCATTCGCCCATGTCGCCAGCAGCGACGAATCGGACGCGATCTGCGCCGAGACGTTGAACGGCGGCGCAGGCGGACCCAGCGTCGTGTTCGACGCGACGTTGGAATTCGTGGACTCCACGCCATCACGCCAGTGCCGCAGGAAGTAGGTGTACGTCGTCCCGATGGCGAGGCCGGTATCGACCCACGCGGTGTACCCGGCCGGAAGCTGCCCGACGTACGCGCCGTCTCGGTACACGTCGAGGAGGTCGCTGTTGTTGACGTTCGTCCAGTCGAGACGCAACTGTGAGGTCTGCCCGGCGACAGGACTCACGGTCAGGTTGAACGGCGGACGCAGCCCCTGCAATGTGGTGTTCGCGGCAAAATTCGAGTTCCCGGACTCCGCACCCATGCGCGTGTGCCGCAGCGTGTACGTGTAGGTGGTGTTCTCCTCCAGCCCGGAGTCGGTGTGCGCTGTCGTCCCGGCCGGGAGCGTCGTCAGGAAGACCCAGTCGGTCGCCACCGAGTAGCGATAGACATTGATCGCATCACCGGCGTTGTCGTTCTGCCACGCGAGCGCCAACTGCGACGTGCCTGCCGACCCGGCGACTTGATTGACCGTCAGGCTCACGGGCGGACTCAGGAGCTTCGTGGGCACCGTGTTGATGTAGCCCAGTTGCCACGCGTTGATCTTCTCGTCCGTCCAGACGCTGCCATCCGGCGCAAACGGATAGAGGTCGCGGAAGTAGAGATACGAGGACGGCAGGATATGCTCCGGTCCCTGCACGACTGCGCCGTTGTACTTCGACAGCGACCGGATCGAGCCGAAGTTCTGTTCGCTCCGGCGAGCCATCGTGACTTGCTGCACGGCCATCAGGCCGTTGTTCGTATCCACCGGATCGAGCGCAAACAGGTCCGCGAGGTTGAGCGCCGTTGCGCTGTTGCGCGAGGCATCGCCATCGGGCGGATGCTCGCTCACGGTCTGCCAGTTAGCGAAGCCGAATGGAAATGGCGTCCACTGCGTGAGGTCGCCGGGAGCCGCCGGATAGTACGGGCGCAACTGCACGTCGCCGGTCGGATGGTCGAAGTGACGCGGGTCGCCAGCGATCCAGCCCGGAGCCGCGTCCACGCCGTCAAGCACGTACACGTCATCGAACACGTAGTTCGTATCGGTGCCGACTCCGGCCTCGTTCCAGCCATACGGCGAGGGCACGCCACCCAGCGGACTCCGCGCACTGGTCGAGCACGCCGTACCGGGCACGTCGATCACGCGCGACCCGTCCACCCAGATGCGCACGTTGCGGATGTCGTAAAAGACCTGACCGCCTCCGGCATCGCGCTGGAGGATGTCCGCCTGTATCTCGATGAAGTACCACGCCAGCACGGCCAACAAGCCGGGGCTGCTCTGAATCACGCCCGTGCCGCCGCCCAGCGCCCACGCCGCGAGGGTGCCGTCCGGCCACATCACCACTTCAAAGATTTTCGATCCCTTGTCGGCAATCCACGCGAACCCGGTCGCGCTGAACGCGTTGGTCGCGGAGCGAACAGCCGTGCCCATGATGACGCGGTTGTGCGCGACGGTCGGCAGCACGACCCCGGCGGTCCCGCGCATGCCCTGTCCGTGCCGCCCGTACTCCGGCGCGACCCACCCGGCTCCGTGCGTCCACTTCAGCGGGATGCCGCCGCCGGGATCGGCGGTGTAGCTATCGAACGATTCGAGGAACAGCAGGGACATCGCGGCCTCTTAGGGATACAGTCCGGGCGACAGTTCGCGCAGCATGATGGTCGCGGTGTTGTAGTTCCGCACCTCGCGCTTGTACGGCTGGTCGGCGTCGGTGAACGTCGCCATCAGGACTTCGGCATCGAAGTCGTCCTTGTTCGCCACCACGAGAAACGGCCGCACGTTGCCGTCCGCCGCACGGAACCAGTCGTCCACATCGCGCACGCCGGTGTCAGTGGGCTGCACTTCGACATCGAGCGAGCGAAACGTCGTGCCGATGGTGTAGGCCCGGCGCACGCCCATCTCCGTCTCGTGGACAATCGACGGCTTATGCCACGCGCGAGTCGATCCCCACTTGATGTTGCGCACGCCGAGGTCGCGAGCGGTGTGATAGAGCGCCCACTCCCCAACCGAGATCGGCGCACTGTTCGCCTGCCCGATCACCGTCAGCCGCCAGTAGCGGAACGTCTTGTTCACCACAATCCAGAGGTTCGTCGTGAAGCGGTCGAGCCGACGCTCCGGCACCGTGAAGGGGAACGAGTAACTGGGCGAGGTCCAGTTGTCCGTCGCATTGCCGGAGAGATACACCTTCAGGCCGGGGTCGAAATTGTGGTTGATGATGCCGACGATCCCCATGTGCTGGGCGATGGCGAGGTCGCACAGCCACGCGCAGTTACTGCGCTCCAGCAGCTTCGCGGGTTGCTCGGGTCGCCCGTTCACGAGGTTCACGGCCTTGTAGGCCGGGTCTTCCGTGCCTGCACTGACGGAGAACGTGCCCAACGCGGTCGTGGACCCGTCGAACCGATCCGTCGGCCTCGTATACAGAAATGTAGACATCAGCGCAGCACTCCCTGAATGTCGCTCAGGTTGCGTCCGCCCTTGCGGAGAATCTTCGAGATCGCCGGGAGCATCTTCTTCTCGACGGCTTCTTCCATCCCCTGCGTGTCAATGGTGCTGATCGCGACGTTCAGGGAGATCATGTCCTGCTGCGCCTTCGCCTCCGCAGCGGCAGCTATCGCCGCGTCCCCGCTCATTTGTCCGGCGTAGGCGATGCCGTCGGTCGATCCGATGGACGCGTCAATCGCATCGCGCACCGCACCGGCCGCGCCGACGCTGACCTTCTGCCAGTCGCGGAACGCCTGCATCGACTGGGCGAGCTTGAGCGGGATTTCCTTGATACCACCGGGCGAGCTACCGAATGACACCGCATCGACAGCGGCCTGCGCGTCCGTCGCCGCGTCCACAGCTTCCTGTGACCAGCCGCTCCAGTCGGTATCCGACAGCGCGGAATCCACGCCGTTGATCGCGGCCTCGACGTGATCGACGGACTTCGTCGTCGCCTGCGCAGCCACCGCTGCCGCATCTTTGAACTTCGTGAACGCAGCCGGGATGTCGCCGCCCAAGGCTTTGATGATGGCGCTGAAGCCCTCCATCATCACCTCGTTGGTGGACATCGACTCCTTCTTCAGGACGCCGGTCTGCTCGGCCTGATTGATCAGGAGTTGCGTGTTCTCGTCAATGGGCAACCCGAGGTCTTTGTGCGCCTGCCGCACGTTCTCCAGATAGCCCTTCATCTGCTGAAGCGCCTGCGTCTCGGTGAACCCAGCCTCGACCAGCTTGCCGAACGTCTCCTCACCCTGCGCCTGAAGGTCGGCCATCGTATCGACGTTCAACGCGCCGATGTTCGACATCGCCATCGTGACTTCGTTCAGCGACGACGCCGAGGCGACCAGTTCCGGGTAGGTCTTCGCGAGTTCACGGATGCCGAGGAGTTCGTTGATCGCCGCGCCGCCCTCGCGTCCCAGCTTGGTGTTCGCATCGCTCAACTGGTCGAGCGCCGGACCCATCTGGTCGAGCGCGTCGAGGTACGGCACACCCGCCGCGACGGCCGCGTTGAACCCGGCGAGCGTCAGGCGCTCGAACCGCTGCATCTGCTCGCCAGCGCCCTTGATGTCTCCAGCCATCTGCTGAAGCACCATCCGCGAGTCGGCGTCGATCTCTTTCCCAGAGGCTTGCGCGTCGGAGAGCGCCTTCCGCGCATCCGTCATGTCGCCAATCTGTTTCGACAGCGGCGCAAACAATCCGGAGAGGCCAGCCGCGAGCCGCTGGTTCTGGCTGCTGACGAACCCGACGATCTCCTCGGACTTCGCAGCGGAGTTGGCGTTCAGCGTGAGGAGTTCTTGGAAACTCTTGGAGGCGACCTTGTTGCTCTTGATGATGTAGTCCGCGAACGCGCCGAAGTTCTTCTCCAGCGTCTCGCGACCCTGCTCGGCGGAGAACTTGCCCGTCTCCACCATCGAGAACACGTCGCGCAGCTTGCCCGTGAACTTGTCGATGTTGCCGGACTTCAGCCCACCCGCCTCGCCAATGATCGCGTCGAGGTTGAACAGTGCGCCTGCGCCCCGGTCGCCCTTGAATTTCTCCTTCGCGGACTTCTCGACCTCTTTCGCTAGTTCGTCGGTGATCTCGGTGCCGAAGTCGCGGCCGACATCCTTCGCCGCCTTGACCCAACCGGGCTTCCGGAGCGCCCCGACAATCGCGCCCACTCCTGCACCGATGGCCGTGCCCCACGGACCCGCAATCGATCCGATCTGGGCACCCGCCATCGCGCCGCCCAGCGCACGCTGCCCGGCTCCGCGCTTGTCGGTCCCGGCCATGAAGGCTTGCACGCCACCCGCCACTTGCGCCGCCGCACCCATGCCCTTGGCGAGCTTCCCTCCACCGATGGAGTCCATGCCGGGCAAGCCGAACAGCGTCTTGTCCTTGCCCGTGACCGCGTCTTTGCCGAATAGGCCACCCAAGTTCTTACTGGCGAAGTCCATCTGGGAGAAGACACCGCCCACCGCCTTGGAAATACCCCCGAACGATTTCCCGCCGATGTTCGCCATCTGCTCGAACGACGCCGCGATGGACGACGTGGCCTCGCCCCATGTGGTAACGGTCTGTCCAGCCGCCTCCTTCGCATCCTTGACAGTCTTCTCCGCAGCATCCCGCGAGGCTTTCGACGCGTCCTTGCCAAGATCCTTGAGGGCTTGCTCGGCGTCCGCGACCGCCTGCGTGGCTTCTTCCTTCGTCTGGTAGCCACGGACGCCGACGCGCCTGCCGCGCTCGTCGGCAATCTCTTTCGGAGTCGCGCCGTGCGCACGCATTCGCGCTTCTTTGGCTTGCGACTGCGCGATGGCGAGTTTGCGCCGGGCCTCCTCGTCTACTTGCGCCTCCTGTAATTTGAGGTCGAGGAGATCCTGCGCGGCTTCGACTTGTTCATAGGTCGCATCGGTTTGCTTCTTGATGTTGTCGAGGGCGACGGCCGCTGCAAGGATTTCTGCGGCGTGGTACTCACTGGTCTTTCTGGCAACGACGCCCCTCGCTTGCGCTTCCGCCTCAAGAGCCGCAAGCAGTAACCGGAGCCGTTCTTTGTCCGAGACGTTCTGATCGTTGTTGGCCTTGATGTAGGCGTTTCGCGCCGCCGTGGCCTTCTTCTGCCGACCCGTGTAGGTAACGTCGTCGCCTTCGGCAATCAGTCGGGCAGTTTCCGCTTCAAACCGCAGCCGTACCTGCTGTTCGTCTTCGCCGCTTTTCCGCGCCTGTTCAAGTCGGCGCTCTAACTCGATTTCCCGGAGCGCGGCGATCTGATCGATGCCGACCTTCGTCGTTTTGATTTCGTACTCGTTCTGCTGGCGAACGGCTTCCGCTGCCGCCTCTCGCTCCTGCTTCGCGGCCTTCTCGGTCACGAGGACGCGCTGGTTCGCGGCGTCCGTGTGAATTAGCGTCAGCTTGTCGGCCAGCGACGTGGCATCGGTGATGGTGTCGCGTGCGATGCGCTCGTCCTCGTCCTCCTTGGCCTTGATCAAGGCCATCTCTTTCTCGTTGCCCTCTAACCGAATGGCAATCAGCGCCTGCTGCTGCGCGGCCTGTTGCCGCAGATCGTCCTCGGCGGACTTCTTCCGCTCCTCGCGGATCGCCGCCTCCGATTGCTGTTGCGCCTTGGCGTTGGCCTCCTGCTTCTTGATCGCGGCCCCGACCGCATCGCCCGAGGCATTGGCAGCAGCGATCTCGGCATTCCTGCGGATCTCGATGATCGCCAGTTGCGCGTCGAGTCCCTTCTTGGACGCATTGACGGCGGCGATCTCTGCATCGGCGGCGAGTTGAATGCGCGACTGCGCGGCGGTACGCGCAGAGTTCGTCAGGATCTCGGCGCGTTTGACTTGGGCCGTGACATCCGCTTGCCGAATGGCTTCGTTTCTGGCGGCGTCATCTTTCCACGCCTTGTTGTCATTGATCGCTTGGATGGCCGCATCGTGCTCGGCCTTGGCATTCGCCAGCGCGGCGCTCGTGCCCGTCAACCCCATCGACTCGCGCTGTGCGGCGATCTTCGCGTCGAAGGCCGCAGCCTCGGCACGCGCAGCCATGAGCGTGCGGACGGACTGGACTTGCGCTTCCGTCATGCCGGTGATGCCAGCGACCACGGCATTGGTGGCATCGGCGTCGAGGAGCAACCACTTGATTTGCTCCTGCGTTTCGTACGAGAAGCCTTCTAACGCTTTCGCGCCTTCGTCCTGCGCGTCCCTGAAGTGCTCGGACTGCTTGATAATCTCGGCCTGAGCATCCGCGCCCTTGTGGAGTTCGAGTGTGGCTTCCGCCTGCTTCTCCGCGAGGAACGCCGTGACCTGCGCCTGATTGGCCCCCGGCGCTAAACCAGCCTCGATGGCGGTGTTGTAGTCCTCGATGGCCTTCTTGTAGTCCTCGCTGCTCTTGACGCCCTTGATCTCCGAGTCGAGCCGCGCCGCGAGTACTACCTCGCCTCTGGTCAGCGCCGCCTGATACTCCTTCTCCTTCTGGATCAGTTCGGCCTCGATCTGGACGACGCTCTTTCCCGCGTCCATCTGGGTCTTGGCAGATTTCGCAGCCTCCTCCTCGACGCCCTTGTAGTGCGACTTCAACGCCCAGAGCGCAGCACCCAGCGCAATCAGCCCGGCGATGATGGCGAGGACCGGGTTCGCCAGCATCGCAGCCGTCAGTGCCCTGACCGCCGCCGTCACGCCTGCCGTCGCGACCGCCGCGATCCCTTGTATGACCGCCCACGCTTTCGTGGCGACCGTCGCTTCGGTCTGCACCGCGCTCAAGGCCGTCGTGGCCGCGACCTGTGTCCAGAGTTTGGTGACGAGCGCGATGGTTTCCGTCTTGACGAGTTCGGACGCCTTCTTCCAGCCTCCCAGCTTGTCCACAATTTGCGGGAGCATATTGATGAAGACCTTGCCTGCGGCCTTCCCAACATCGAGGACAGCGTCTCCGATTACCAGCAATGCGCCGCTGACTTGTGGCGCGAGGTCGAGGAAGTCTGACAGGGGGCCGAGAAGGGACGCCCCGATCTCGTTTCGGGTCGCCTCCATCATCTTGTTGATGCGGTCGAGGGAGTCGCCGTACCGGTCGGCGGCGCGTGCCGTATCCTCCGACATGACGAGGCCGAGTTTCTTGGCCTCCTCCATCAACTTGCCGATGTCCTCCGTCGCGAGGTTCGACATCATCTTGAACTTCGGCCCCAGCAACTCGACGCCCTTGCGCGTGCGCTCGGACGCGTCGGTGATGCCGTGCAGCTTGTCCATGATGGCGAGGAACTGCTGCTCGGGGGACTGCGCCTTCAACGCCTCGAACGAGAGGCCCAGTCCTTCAATCGCGTTGACGGTGTTGGTCCCGCCTTCTCCGATCTCCTTCCCCATCTGCTGAACCGTGCGGCCCAGCAACTCAAACGACACGCCAGCCTGTGACGCGACGAACCGCAACCCGGACAGCCCTTCGACGGAGACGCCGGTGCGCTGGCTCATGGCGAGGAGTGAGTCGCCCAGTTCCGCGACGTGGCCCACCATGTCGGGAATCTTCTCGACCAACCCCAGCGCCGCTTCCTTCGCCGCGTCGAACGACTTCGCCATCTGCACGCCGAAGAACGTGCTCAGCGACTCGGAGTCCTTCTTCGCCTTGCTGGACGTATCACCAATCGCCGCAATCGCTTTGTTGGTCGCGTCGAGTTTCTCGACCATGCCCTCCAGTGCCTTGACGGCACTGGCGACATCCGCTGCGATTTTGATGAGTACGTCGTTGTCGGCCATCAGCGCACACCCTTACCCCACGCCGAAGCGGCGTCGAGTCACCTTCGTCCCGGTATGTTGTTCGTCGTAGGCTTCACGCGCCTTCAACTCCGCGTCGAGTCCCAGTGACATGCACGCGGCGTCGAAGTCGAACGCCATCGCCCGTTCAGAGGCGGACGAATTCGTCGATGTCGGGTCGGATTGGAACCACCACCGGCTTGGCGGCTGGTTGTACTGCTTCCCCATCTGGAAGCACAGGAGCATCAGGGGTGCGTGCGCCTGCACGAAAGTCCGCCGCCGTCTGCGCCGTCATCAACGGCACAACGGCAGTCTCGCTCCAGATTTGAATGAGTTGGGGGAGCGTGAGTAAACCGACCGGAAGGTGATCGGGATTGCCGTCGTCTTCGGCCACGAGCACCGGCTGGAGGACGACCTTGATCGCATGCTCGCGCACGACATCGACCAGTTCACGGGAGTGCGCTTCGCCCAGCGCGGCGAGGCGTTCGGTGGGGGACGCGCCCGGCATCTCGATCATCTTCTGGACCGCGACCAGCAGCGGCATCGGGATGCGGCCTTCAAAGACCATGACCGTCATGTCCTCGCGCCGCGCGAGCACGTGCTGGCCCTGACCCATGTCGATTTCGACAACGTGACGTTCGCGCATCGCGCGAGGATTCATGAGTGTAGACATGGCGGGGATTCTCAGCCGGGCGGGTGCAACCGGAAACGCGCCTCGGGCTTTCCGGTGTCAGGCGTAGACGAGGTCCGCCACCGAGGTCGCCATCCGCAACCGGCGGAGCGCCAGCCCGGTATCCCACGAGGCCAGCGTCAGGACCACGTCCCGCTTCCGCAGCCCCTTCCGCCGCGCCAGCGCCTTCAGGGCGCGTCGATGGCCGACCGATACCCGGAAGTGCCCCTCGGCCTTCTGAAGCAGCAGGGCGACGAGCGTGGCCCGTTCCTGCCCCCACAGCGCGTCCACCGCCGACCGCCACCGGGCGACCGAGGCCGCTGCCCTCCCCAGTGCTTCCGCCGTCAGCGGCGGCTCCCGGTGCCGCCCGACTTTTGGGCGAGTGCCATTCAGCACGTGCATGAGCGCACGCCAGCCTCGGAGCGCCAGCGCCCGGTCCTTCGGAGGTCCGGCCGAGAACCGGGCCGACGCGTTCAGGTACCGCTTCGCCCAGAGCGCCCCGTTCAGCACGTCGGCCGCGAGGTACCCGTCAGTGGGATGCGCTTCAAGGAACGCGACCGCATCGGCGTAGCGCGTCAGGCGGGTCAGGTGCGCCACTAAGGTCACGTGCGCCGGGTCGGTCGCGTACCCGACCGGCACCGCGAGCGGGACACCCCCGCGAAAGATGTAGGCCACGAAGCCGAGATTGTAGCTGTGCTTGTCACGAGCGGCGGTTATCGTGCAAAGTCGGCCGCGTGGTGTTAGCGTGCAGGGTTGGAGGGTCCAGTGGCAGTACTTCGACTGATCCTGCTCGTCTTCGCGCTGGTGTGTTTCGTCCTCGCCACGTTTCCACTTTCACCACAGACCCAACCGTACCATCCGCGTCTGGTGGCAGCGGGGTTGGCGTTTCTGACCGCCTCGATGATTCCGTGGCCCACGTAAGGACACCATCATGACCACGCTGTTGATCATCCTGATCGTGCTGATTCTGCTCGGCGGCGGCGGCTACGGGTACCGGTCCAACTGGGGTGGTCCGCAGTACGGCGGGTTGCTCGGATTGGTCATCGTGATTCTGTTGATTCTGGTCCTGACCGGCAACCTGCACCTCCGCTGAACCCCGCACCAACCCTTCGCTGTTTTTGTTTTAAGGAGATCCAAAGACCATGTCACGACTCGCGATTATCACGTTCATCACCCCGCAGGGTGTGGACATCGACAACGGGTTGCCCAGTGCGCCCGTGTACCCCGGCAACGCGCTGCCCGGTGGACCCGTAGACCCCGGTTACGGCCGACCGGGCGGTGGATGGAGTCCGGTCGATCCGGGCTTCGGCGGTGGACGCCCGGTGCGTCCCGACAACGGTCTGCCGGTCGGCCCTCCGGGATCCATCGGCACACTGCCGGTATTCCCGTTCGACCCGACGAAGCCGGACAACACGCTGCCCGGTAGCGGCGGCGAGATCGACAACACGCTGCCCGGTGGCGTGATTCACCCCGGCATGAAGTTCGTCGTGAAATGGCTCGCGTGTCAGGGGCTGATCCTCGTGCCCGACAACACGCTGCCGACCACGCCACCGCCAACCAGCGGCACGCTGCCGGGGACCACGCCCGAACCCAAGTAGCGCCGTACGCACAACGACCCGGCTGGATATACCAGTCGGGTCGTTCAGTTCCCGCCCACGAGCGCCGCGAGCACGCGCCACGCCCATCGCGCAGCACGCTGAAGCCAGCGCACCCTGCCTCTTATGACCGGGTCCAGCCGACTGGCGTCACGCCGCGCACCCACTTCGGGAGGCCGACGTAGACCTCCGACCCGTGCCCCACCTTCGCCGTGACGATGTCGCCAGCCGCTGCCGTGACCACTGCCGGACGCACTCGGTACGTGCCGCCGATGATCGGGCCGCGCACCGTCACCAAGTCTCCGATACGCGGCACGTACATGACTACGCGACCGTGACCGCGTTCTTGCTGAGAGCGTTCCACTTCCCGCCGCCGGAGACAAGCTCGATGCTCGCACCGGGGAAGGCCGCGAACGTCGCGGTGTTCTTCGACGCCGCCGCCGTGCCGTCATCGATCAAGCCCGTCGCCGTCAACACGTGCGCGAACGCGGTGCGGTTCACCACGGTGAGGCGCAGGTTGTCCGCTTGCGGCGCGGCCACCGTGAACGCACCCACGCTGGTCTTCGCGAGCGAGTGGACGCCGGAGAGTTGCTGCAACGGCCCATCGGCCGTGTAGCGGATCGCCGCACCAGAGATCCCCTCGGGGAACAGGTGCCGACCGCGCTGCTTGCTGGTGATGCCCATTGTCGATGCTCCTCTACGGGTTGCCGTACTCGTACGTGATGCTGAACTGCACTTGGGCCGCGCCGACCACAAAGGCCGCGTTCGAGATCAGCCCGAGGCCGATGACACCGGGATTCCCCGCGTTCCCCTTGACCATCAACGGCACGACCGGCGCACCGTTGAGCGTGAGGCCGGTGCCCATCGCGTACTTGGACATCCCGGTCGGGCACTTCAGGAACAGGTTCAACCCCGGCGTGCCGCCAATCGTGGTCGTCCCTGCATAGAAGTTCCAGATGATGGCGTTCCCGATCCGACAGTACCGGTTCGTGATCAGCGGCGGCGTCAGCGCCCACGTCATTGCGCCGCTGGCGTAGAAGTTCGCCGGGTCGAACGGCACATCCGTCCAGAGGCCCAGTCCGGGCAGTAGCTGTCCGCCGCGCTGCTTATTGGTAATACCCATGTGGCCCTACGTGTCGCCGTACTCGTACATGATCGTGAATTGCACTTGCAGCGATCCCAACGTGAAATTGGCGAGCGGCACGCGATTCAGTCCGACCTGTCCGCCCACTCCCGCACTCGACGGGGCCAGTTTGCCGAGTCCTAATTCCGCCGGGGCTTGCACCCCAAGCTGCGCGTGAACTTCCGCATACCGCGCGACTTTCCCCGGCGTCGGAGCCAGCAACGTCACCTGATTCCCTGCCGTGCCGCCCAGCGTCGAATTCGCGGCGACCCAGAGATTCCAGACAACAAGATTCCCGATACGGCAGTAGCGGTTGATGTACGGAGCCGCCGTGACTGCCCACGTCATGCCACCAGCGCCCAAGAAGTTCGCCGCGTTGAACGGCACATCCACCCACGGCCCGAGGCCGGGGAGCAGTTGACCGCCGCGTTGTTTATTGGTGATGCCCACGAGGAAGGCTCCTTTATCCGGGGCCGCGTCACCCGGAATGACCGATGAGAGTCGGTCTGCTCAGGACCAGTGAAGAAGGCAGGAGACGCCAACCGCCCGGAAAGCGTCTCCCGCCACGAACCGATCTACACGAGCGCAGCGGGTGCGACTCCCTGCACCCAGACCGCGTTGTTCCAGTAGCACTTGGACGAATCGCCCAACGTCATGAACGAGCCTTCGACCCACGCCGACGCCGGAACCGGCGTAATGGTCCCCATGTCCGACAGGTGCATCGGGATCGTGCCGCCCGTGGGCGACCACGTGCCTGCCGCACCGGGAACTTGGGTCGCCTTGGTCATCGGGTACGTCGCCGGAACGATCCCCGGCACCCACGCCGACTCGTTCCAGTAGACCTTCGAGCCGTTGTCGAGCGTCACGTACTGCCCGACCGTCCAGTGCGCCGTCACGATCAACCCGGTCGCATCGACCGGCTGGACGCCGCCCATTTCCGACTGAGTCATCGGCACGCTCGATCCGGTCGGATACCACGAACCCGGTGCTCCGGCCACCGCGCCCGTCGCCAGCGGAGCAGCCTTCTCGCGGAACCACTGGAACAAGCGATCCCCCGCCGTGCGCTTGGCGTCCACGAGTCCCTTGAGCGTGATCTTGTAGATGGCCTCACCCGTCCGGTTGTACGGGATGGCGACACCTTCCACGTTGTACACGCGATAGAGACACAGCACCTCGAACTTCTTGGGCGACGTGCGGATGCGCGAGGTCAGCGCCACGCACTGCGTCTGCACGCTGATCAGGTTGCCACCGTCGCCACCCCAGAACAGCATGCGAGCGGCATCGTCGTCCGATCCGACGTTGTCGAACGCGGCCTTCAGCGTGGTGTAGACGTGCTCCATCGCCGTGAACTCGATCTGGATTTCTTCGCTGACCACGAAGACATCGACCGGGTTCAACGACTGCTCCGCGACCACCTCTTGCTTGTTCTGCTTGTAGGTGAACGTCGCCGCGTCCTGCGTGTAGCCGACCTCAACGCCGGACAAGGGCGTGCCGTCGTTGTGAACCAGTAGCTGCGGCGGGTTGCCCGTCGCAGGCGGCGTCACACCGAGAAAGATTCTCGCGGCACCGATGTGTATGTTTGCTGGATTCTGGGCCATTCGTTACTCCTCAGACGAAACTGGTCGGTGCCACTACTCCACCGTGGTGATGAAGACTTCCAAGAACCCGCCCTTCACAAACGGAGTCTCGACGGTTTCCGGACGCTTTTGCAGCGGCGTGTACTGCTCGCCCCCTGTGTCGAGTGGCCCGGTGCCCTCGATGGGCGTCAGATGCGAATCCCGCGCGATGGCTCGCAGGCACCACAGGTAGCGTTCCAACTGGATCGAGATGGTTTCCTCGGTGTCGCCGCCAATCGACACGCCGATCACCACGCGATGCCGCATCACCCGCGAGTACGAATTCACTTGCGGGGACGAGTCCGTCACGATCAGTTCGAGCGACGGCAAGCCGCCGAGGTCCGCCTTGTCCGTCGTGTGGATCTCGTACGGCGGCGGCGTCACGATGCCGTCGCCAGCCGCCATGTCGGCTTCGGCCAGTCGCCCCGGCAACTCGGCCTGCAACCGGTCGCGCAACTTTCGCTTGGCCTGCGTAACGTGAAACATCCGTCATGACCCTGCCGACGGCGCGGACGCCGATCCTGTGTCGTGCGCTTTCACGAGCCACGCGTGGAGCAACGGCGCGAACACCGCTGGATCCGGCGGCGGCAGAAACGGCCGCGCAGGCATCTTGCTCGTGCCCCACTGGTGAAACTTGCCGTAGGGCACCGAGGTGCCAGCCACCGCAAACATCGGGTGGGCTTCAAAGATGCCTTCGGGTCCGACGTTCGATCCGTTCCACGCCAGCGAGTTCCGCAGCCGACCCTCGCGCGTGAGGATCGGCAACCCCGGATAGTTCGCCGTCTTCCAGATGCGATACCTCGGAGACAGCTTGGCCCACGGTCCACCAATGAACCGTCCGCCCTCGCCACGCGGCGTGCCGCTGGTGGCGAACAAGTCCTGCACCATCCCGAAGTACTTCGGCGCGAACACGTCACGCCAGAACGGCGTCAGATCCTGCACCGACGCCAACAGCGCGGCCATCCCCGCCTTGACGGCTTCGTCACCGATGACGGTGAAACTCAGGATGCCTTGAGGCTGGTTCGGCATCTCAGAACTTCATGTTCATCGTCACGCGCGGCTCGATGCGGTTGCCGCAGTCATCGAAGATGAGGCCCATCGGGGCACCACCGGGCTTCGGCACCATGTCGTCCGTGCGTTCCGCGTCCGTGAATTCAATCGGACTGTTCGGGTCCGCCAATAATTTCAGCGCGTTCTCGTACTGCTTGCAGGCGCGGTCGGCGCTCTGCATTGTGACCTCGGTGCCGACCGCTGCCGCACGCGCGTAGAGAATCTTGCAGATCGCCCCCTGACTGACGATCTCTTTCGATTGCGCCAGTGACCGTGCGCCGGTAATGGGAATCTTGTAGCCAAGGTTCTCCATCGCCGCGTCGAACTGCGCGTGTGTGTCATCGAGAAACACTTGCGCCGAATCGGCGGCAGGCTTGGAGGTCGCCGTCAGTTGGAACTGCGGCATCCTCCGCTGCACGTCATCGAGGGTGGCGTAGGGCATGAGGCGTTGACTGGGCGCGAGCCGAAACCCGCGCCCGAATCACCTACGCAACCGCGCCCTTGATCAAGTACGCCAGCGCGGCGCTGACGATCTTCTCGTCCTGCTTCTCGCTGACCCGGATCACGTCGGTATCCCGCTTGTCCTCCCGATACCGGAAGACGCGCAGATCGCTCGTCCGCATCTGGTAGCCGAACGACGCACGCTTGAGCGAGGGGCGGCTCTCCTTGTAGAACAGGAGCACGTCCTTGCCCCACACGTCCGCGAAGGCATCGACCGCGCCTTCCTTGGACACGCGGCGAATCACCTTGCCGACGAGGACTTCGTCCACCTCGAACACCGCCGCCAGAATCTGGCGCGTGATGATCGCCCGTTCGGTGTACTTGACGATCTCCTTGATGTCGGGATGGATCTTCAGCGCCTCGAACACGAGGTAGCCCATGAGCATCGTGTTCGGGCCGTACCCCGGTGCGCCGGTGTAGATCGTGGTCCGCGCATTCTTCGCATCATCGAGCGGGTCGCTGTTCGCGGCATCGCTCCACTGATCGCCACCGGTCAGCGTGATGTTGTTCGTGATGATTGCCGGGTTCAGCACAAGGTCCGCCACCCGCTTCTCGCGGTTGTTCAGGACCATGTCCGTCACGATCTCGGTCGTATCCACGTCGAGGTCGAGCGGCGAAGCGGCGTTCTTGCGCTCCTCGTCGTCAATCTCCCCTTCAAGGCCGTACTGTTCGGCCAAGTAGGTGTCCGTGGTGACGTTCCAGTCGATCCGGTTGTACTGGCTGCGTGGCGCACGCTTGGAGTCCGGCGCGTCCATGCGGCTCTTGTCGTAGACCCAGTACGCCGCTGACTCCTTGGCGACCGGGACCGGCGGCAGCACTTCGTCGGCCAGATAGCCTTCGGGCGCTGCGGCAAACTGCAACGAGATGTTCGTCAGCAGTTGGTCGAATTTAACGGATGTGATCAGCGGCATTGATGTCGCCCTTGCTCAAACGGTTCATGACAGTGACCCCCGCGACACGGTGCCTCCGGCACTCAGCGTGCGGTCGCGCGTCCGCTGTCCCAACGATGTCGAACACCTCGCGTTAGACCGCGAGGTCGTACTGCATGATCAGCGAGTCGATGATGATGGCCGCGCCACCATTGGCTTCCATCGCAATCGCGCCGACCTTGTCCTTGTCCGCCGCTGCCAGCGAGCCTTCACCAGCCGGACCCGCCTTGAGCGGCGAGCCGACGAGGATGGCGCTGGTGTCGGTCTGGAGCTTCGACCGGCCGCTCACGCGGACGACCGCCCCCAGTCCCGCCGCCGACGGCTTGTTCTGGAGGATGCCGATGGAGCGGCCATTCGCGCCGGACACGTTGACACGCGCCTGCTGACCACCCGCGACTGCTGCCGCTCCAATCACGAACTTGTACTGATGGGTGGACAGGTCCGCCGCTGATTCCAGCGTCATGTCCATGCCGGGCATATGAATGCGCATGCTCGTCTCCGCTCCTCTGGTAACGCTGTTCCTGCCAAAGTCAAAAAGGTCGGGCCACAAAAAACGGGCCTCCACTACCGCCACGACACCACTGGTCGCGTGCAGGCAGGGAGGCCCAATCCCGTGCAGCCCTTGTCACTCGCGATCCGGAGATCCCTCTCCGGCACCTCACGGGCAGTGAGGTGGTTCGGGACCGTGGATGCGGCCCCTACACGAGTGGATCGTGATTACGCGTCCGCCGAGGCGAACCGCTCGCGGTACGCTTCGGCGTCACCCGCCAACTGCGTTCCCGCCTTGATCGTCGCGTCCCGCAGCGAGATGCCTTCGTCCTTCGCGATCTTCCGCGACAGTTCGATCAGCTTCTCCTCGGCCTGCTCGCCGTTGGTCTTCGCATCGCCTTCGGCCTTGCCGCCGGAGCCGTGCTCCTTGTTCAGCGAGATAACGGGCGTGGTCTTGGTCGCGGCCCACTCGCGGAACCCGGAGAGGTCCACGGTGTCCTTCCACATCTTCTCGGCCCAGTCGCGCTCGGGCTTCGTGATGAACGCGCCCTGCGACAGCCGGTTCAGTTCGACCGTCATCGCCGCCGTGGACTTTTCCTTCTCGGTCTGATCGAGCCGTGAAGACAGCGACACCACCTGCGACTGCAAGTTGGTCAGGTCCGCCTTCGGGATGACCGTCTCGCCGTCCTTGACGATCTTGACGCCAGCGGCTTCCAACTGTTCGAGGCTGACTTCCACCTCGCCACCGGCGTCGTTCTTCAGCATGAACTTCATGTGCATTCCCTTCTGCTGTGGGTTGGCCGCAGCCGCAGCCAACGCAGCCGCGATGGCTTGCTTCAACTCGTCTGGAAGCGGCAGGTTGTTGACGACAGCGGCGACTTTTGACTCGTCGCCGTCGGTCCCGGATTTGGTGACGACCGTGGCTTCGCCGTCGGCACCCTTATCGACCTTCGCGCTCACGTCGGGCTTCTTGTCGCCCTCGCCCTTCGCGAAGGGATTGCCGCCCTTGCCGTCCGCGCCGTCCTTCTCCTGCGAGCCAGCGGCTTTCTGTTCCAGCTTGGCCCCGACCGGATTCGGTACCTGCGGGGTCACGGGAGCCGCTGGATCCGTCACCGGCGTATTCGGGTTGGTCGGATTCACCACCGCCGCTGTGTTGGGCGCAACACCCTGCTGGCCCGGCAGCGCCGCGATAGGAGCCTGTGGCGGCACCACGCCCGGCGCACCGGGGATCCCCGGCACCCCCGGTCCCGGCAGGCCCGGCACCGGCACGGTCGGCGCTGCGCCCGGCGTCAGGCCCGGATGCTGAGGGTTGGCGGGTGTCGCACTGGCAGGCAGCAGTTCCGTCGCGCGGAACCACTTGTGGATCATGCCGTTCGCATCCTTCACGGACACGAAGGCGTCGTCCCCTTCCCCGACCACTTCGGCAATCTCGAATGTCGCGCCGATCTCGTCCTGCGTCCGGGCGTTGCCCGGCGCGATCATGACGCGCATCCCGGCCTTGGTGCCTTCCGTCGTGGACAGGTTCACCAGTTCGTGCGCGGACACATCGAGCGTCCCCGTCTTGGTGAAGTCCATGAACGGCACTTCCTTGCACGAGTAGAGCGACAGCGCCGTCATCCCTTCAAGGAACGGATGATTCGTGATCGCCGCCGCCAGCAACGTCGTGCCGATCTTCGACCCGTCCTTGTGCGTGTGGTTCTTCACGAACGACGGGCTGATGAACCGGTACTCCTTGTTCTCGACCGCGTCCATGCCCTTCGGCGTCCACTCGACCTCGGCCCAGAGCGTGTCGCCGTCGTCACGCAGTTCAAGGTTCTTCATCCACGCCGCTGCCGCCCCGTCGCCCGGCTTCTTGGGGTCCATCGAGAGGTGGTCCCAATCAATCGGCAGTTCGGTCGGGTTCTTCGGCGTGATGGTCTTGAAGTTGTGCAGCATCGAGGACAGGTCGTCCTTGGTGATGCTGAACTTGCCGTAGCGACTGGACGTGAAGGAACCCGTACGCGCGAGTTGGATCCAACTGCGCTTGCCCGTGCCGCTCAGCGTGATCGCGCTCAGCAGGGAGGGAGTCGAGAGGATGACGCGCGTCAGATCAGCCATTGGAACACCGCAAGGTTGTCCGACAAAGTCAAGATGAAAACATGGGACTAGCGGTGGGGTGATGCCGCCGCCAAACCCCCATACTTTGCGATTGCTTCGGGCTGAGGCGCAACACGTTCCTGTAAGTTGTTGAATCTATTGGACCCGCTCCGCGAACTCGGGGCGTACGCGGACGTGAACGATATTATCCGGAGGCATTTCCGGCACCTGAAGTGCCAGTGCCAGATGCCCGTCCGCTGCTCCAGCCGAACCGCCGGGCTGTCCCATTGACAGATGCGTCCGCAGTCCACTCAATGCACCCCGGTGGTCCGCCGACGCCGCAGCGAATCCGGCGTGAACACGTAGCCGACCGACACCTGTGCCTGCGGGATCGTCCCGAAGTTCGACCGCACGTACTGGATCGAGCGAATCGCCAGCGTCCGGCTGCACCGGGCGCACTCCGACGTAGACACGAGCGTGAGGTGATGCAGATGCGTCGAGCCGCACGGGCAGTACGCGTCCACGGTCACGTCGAGCCGATCCACGAGCTTCTCGGTCGCCGGGGGTCGCTCCTCGGCCGCGTCCGCCCCCAGCACCTTCGCCAGAATCAGGAGCAGAGTTTTCACGGTACCGTGATGGGTCGTCGCCGTCGGCATCAATCCTCGCTATCACTCTCGTCGCCGGTATCGGCCGTGTCGGCCTCGGGCGCGGCCTTCGTGCTCGGCTTACTCGGCTTGTCGCTCTCGTGGTCGCCCAGCGTGTCCTCGTCAATTTCGTCCACGTCGATTTCGCTGCCGTCGGAGAGGAGCGCGATCTGGACGCACCGGCAGGCATCCCCGCCGAGGCACTTCACGTAGGGTGGGCGCAGTTCCTCCTGCCGGTCGCTGCCCAGTTCCATCGACTCGCCATCGACCTCAGCGCACTCATCGCACGTGCCCGTGTCCATGACCGCCGTCTGGATGACCGCGTCCACGATGGCCTCGCCCCCGGCCACGGCCTCGGCCTTGCTGATGAACTTGCCGTTCTCGTCCCGGTAGGCCAGTTCAAACTCCAGCGGGATGCGCGAGCGCCGGAGCGCCTGCATCGCCGTCGAGCGACCCAGCGCGAACGCTTCGTTGGTCGCCCGGCTGGCGAACCGCTTCAGCAGCGACGGCGAGCGCCGATCCGTGAACGACCGGGTGAGCGCCTCGCGCCGGTCGGCCCCGATCCGTCGCCGCCGGAGCCGCGCCTCGTAGTCCTCGCGCAGGCTGGTGAGCGCCCGTGCCCGGTCAGCCAGCACCGCCGCGCAGATGCCGTCCACATCGACCGGGATCTCGCGCGTGCCCAGCCGCGCCGGTGCGCCCTGCCGCACCAGTTCCATCAGCACTTCGCTCGCGCCGTACGCGGCGAGATCGTGCAGCGTGTCGCGCCAGCGGTCCTCGTCACAACCCAGCAGCGTGTCGCGGCACGCGTCGAGTCGCCGGGGGATCTCCGTCAGCGACAGCACCTTGGCCTCGAACTTCATCGGCCGTCGGCTCAGGCTCACGCCCTTGTAGAGCGTGCGCGTCCGTTTCCGCTTGGGTGGCTTCGACGGGATCGCCCCGACCATCGACGGGAACGACACGTCACTGATGTCGGGCAGATTGATAATCGACACGAGCTTGTCCCGGTACAGCTTCGTCGCAGTCGCACCACCGGCCGGTACGTCCGCGTACGCCCGGACCTCATGCAGGAACTTGTCGGACCCGGTTGTGACCAGCGCCTTGGCCGGGATGTTCTTCGTCGGGATCGTCAGTGTCTTGATCGAGTCGGGGTCGATCTTCGCGAGCTTCTCTTGACGGCCAAACAGGATCGGGTTCTTCAGGATCGGATGCGTGTCGTCATGGTGGCCGCGAATCTGAAGGTACGCGTTCAACGCATCCTTCGTGCTGCTCCGACGCAACCGGGCCTGCTCGTCCTTCGGCAGCGGAATGTCGTCGTGATACGCCCCGTCCGTGAAGGTGGCCGTGCGCGACTGCGCTCCCGCATCCCAGCCGCTCCGGGCGAACTCCACGGCGTGGTCGAGCGTGCCCGGCGGCAGTCCCGCCTCCTTCTCGTCCTCACGCGCGTACTGCGCGATAGCGTCCATGCCGTCGTCGTCGCCTCGGGCGATCTTCACGCTGCGCACCAGTTCGCGCTGGATGACCCGTGCGTCCTCTTTGGACGAGGTGAACGACACGCCGTCAGCCTGCCCGCCGCCAAGCCCGGCATCGGATCGCTGACCCAAGAGCACGCCGCTGGCCTCGACCGCTGGCGCGTTCGTCGTGACGTGGTACAACTCCGTCGGTAGCTGCGCACGCGGGATCGGTTCGCCGGTCAGCAGCATCCCGGACCCCTTGCCGGTTTTCTTGTCCTTCCAGACCCACTGGTCCTTGCCCCAGTTCCGTTCCGAGATCAGGTCATCGTCGGTATTGAACACGCGCGGCTCGGCCGCGTACGGCGACGAACCCGTCTCCGCGAACCGGCCCTGCTCATCGCGCGGCTGGTCATCGCTGTACAACTGGAACAGCCCACGGAGGTCCGTGCGCTCGGCGGCGATCAGCCCATGCTTCTTCGCGTTCGCTCGCGACTCCTTCGTCATCGACACCGGCACCCGCGTCACGCCCTTGTCGCGCAGGTAGGCCATGCGGTGACGCCCGTTCGTGAAGCCGACGCGGCCATCGGCATCGACGTTGACCTCGGCGGCGTCCATCTGCGGCGAGGTCTTCAGGAAGTCCGCAATGCGCTCCAGCCGCCCGTGAATCGCGCCGGTGCCTGACGGGTCGATGTGGAAGCCGGTGTCCTGCTTCCATGCGGCATCGAACTTCGCCATGTCCACGGGCACGAGCACGTCGCCAGCGCGTCGAGCGCGAGCACTGTGCGTGACCTTGATCGACCGGCCCTCGACCTCGACGTGTTCACCCGCGTTGGTGTACTGGTTCCCGCGAAACGGATGCCCCTCGGTATCCCCGAGGAGGAACGGGTCCGCGCTCAGCGCCTTCTTCGCCTTGGAGACGATGACGAAGTCACCAGCCTTCAACGCGAATCGGTCGGCGTGGGCGTCTCTCACTGGAGCACCTGTACGGTCATTTCGTTCGGACCCTTGCTGACGACCTTGTACCGGAGGCCACGCGGCAGGATGACTTCGTGCTGATGGGAGTATTCGTGGTCCGTGCCGATCTCCTTGTTCACGTCGATGCGCCCCAGCCCCTTGGGGGCCAGCACGGTCAGCTTCGTCTGGTAGGACGGCATGCTCACGCCGATGTCGGCGCGGATCTGATCGAGCATGCCTGCGTCTGACGTGGTGGACGCGTAGCCGTCGTCTTGGTACACATCCCCAACATCCAATCCCTTCACGACGAAGTTGGACACCGTGCGCGTGAGCGTCGTGTCCTCGGGAAATGGATTCTTTCGCATGTGCGCATCGAGTAGCCGTACCGCATCGGCGTCGGGAACTGCTTTCGCGTACGGGCCAGTACTGAACCGCCCCGTGACCGTCTCTCCTCGCGCCCGTTTCGCCGTCACGCGCAGCAGTTCGTTCATGTACCGGGCGTTGCCCTGCGTGTATATGCGGATGGCGCTCTTGGTCCCCGTGTCGCCCCACGCCCAGTGCTCGCCATCGGTGCCGCCGCCCTCGCCATCCGTCCACTGGTTGCCGCGAAAGGGATGCCCTTCGACATCTCCCAGCGCGAGCACGGCGAGCTTCTCGCGGTAGGCGATCACATGACCCCCAGCAGCCGCTGGCGATACGCCGACAGCGACTTCGGCTGCTCACCGGGCATCAGCACATACTCGTCCGGCAGGAGCGCCACCTTCTGCGCGGCGAACGGGCGCTCGCCGGGCGGCAGGTTCTTGTGCGTGCCGTCGGCCTCGTAGTTCTGGCGTCCGAAGTTGACCCACGAATTCTGGCCGCGCGTCTCCGTCGTCAACGCACGCCGCGCTGGCATCGTCAGCATCTGCGAGTGCGAGCGCCACGCGTTCTCCTCGCCACGCGGCCCGAAGCCGTACCCGCCTGCGGCGTGACCGAAGTAGTCATGGACGGCGCGGAACTTCTCGTTCAGGGACAGCCCGGACTTGTCCTTCGACTTCGCCCCGATCAACGGGTGCGGCTCGCCACCCGTGTAGAAGTACATGTGCTTGTTGTTCTTCACGTCCGCGACCATCTCGGTCGAGGTCTGATAGGGCTGACCCTCTTGTGTCCACGGCTCCAACGTCATGCCGCTGGCGACGATGTGGTCCCACTGCTGTTGAATCTCCGTGCTCAGCGCGGCGTAGGCTTCCTTGACCTTGGGGTTGTCTTGGTCGTTGACCGGCAGCGCGTCGTACGCGTCGGCAATGCTCCGCGCACGCGGCTGGTCAACCTCTGCGTAGGTGCTGTGATCGACCGGCGGGAGTCCGTGCTGCTCGTTGTAGCTGTCCGCTACGCGCGTGGCGGCGGGGTCGGCTCCGGGACGGGCGTGCGTTTTGGCGGCGGGGGCGGATACCGATCTTCCTCCTCCTCCGTCAGTTCCCGATCCTTGCGGTTGTCCGTCGGCGTGTCCGCCATTGCTGCCGTCTCCTTCGCTGAACTTCCCGTCATCCGCACGCGGGTGTTGCCCCTCGTCCCACTCAAGGTGACGTGCATCTATACTATCATAGTTCGCGACCGCCAGTGTCAGGGCGAGCTTGTCCCGGTAACTCAGGTCCACCGGCGGCGGGTCCGACCCTTCGATGCGATGCTTCAGCCAGCCGCAGAACGCCTTCGGGTCGTCCTTGTCCTGATTCTTCTCGACGCAGTCCGCGAAGTCTTCGTAGTCCGCGAACGGCATGGTAATCACCTCGCCCACGGGGAGCGCCAGCGACCGCTCCTGCGTGACCGCGAGCAGGATGACCTCGCCGTTGTCGAACTTCGCAATCGCCGTCGTCGCGCGGTCGGGGTCCACCAGTGCGTCGTCGTGGAGGTACGCGATGGTGGCCCACCGGCCGTCGATCTGGTCGCGCTGGAGACTGGGCATCACTTCGCCTCGGGCTTCTTCGGCTTCCGCGTCTTGAACTTGTAGTGGTCCGGGTGCAGCCAGTGCTTCTCCTGATCCTTCAGGAGGTCAATCACTGGACCCTTCTTCGCCGGGGGCGGCGGCGGCTTCGGCGTTTCGTCCATCTCGATCTCCACCTTGAAGCGAGCCATGTCGATCCGCTGCTCCTTGAACTCCGGACCTTCCTTGAGCCACGCGTCCCACTTCAAGCCCTTCGTGCCCATCAGCACGACCTCGGACTCGTTGTAGACATTCTGCCCGTACACCGGCAGCGAGAAGACCGCCGTGCGCGGCGCGTCGAAGCGCAGGACCACCCGCTGCGACTTGTTCGGATCGAGGCGCACACTGACGCCGTTCCACTCGTTGGCGACCTGACGCTTCGTCGTGGCCGACGCTGCCGCATTCTGCCGGAGTTGATAATCCGGGAGCTTCGTTCCGGCTTCCAGATCCACGTGACGCGTCTGATCGAGTTCGTCGCGGGGGCGCACGATGGCGCGATACACCGGCACACGCAACGTGTCGGCCTGATGCAGCAGGAACTGGGTCGTCTCCCACTGGCCGCGTACGTAGGCTTTCACGCGATCCTTCGCCAGTTTGAGGATGGCTCCCTTGCCAGCCTGCTGCGCCTCAATGGCCCGATTGAGGGCGTCCGTGCGCTGGTCGGCGGGGAGCTTGTCGATCTCCTTGATGATCCCCAGCGCCTCGGGACTCATCGCCTGCCGTTCCGCTTTCGTCGTGAACGTGTCGATCATCGCCTTCTCTGCGGCCTCGCGCTCGGCCGACGTGATCGAGGGCGTCGAATGCGTGCCCAGTTCCTCTGACACGGCGATCTGCATCGCGTACCCCAGTGAGGACTGGGAGTCGCTTTTCCATGCGTCCCACAACTGCTGACTGATGAATTCCGGTGTCGGGGTACCCGGCTCCGTGGGGAGGCCGCGCTCTTTCATGAGCGCAGTGGTGCGCTCCGTCACCAGTTCATTCGCGATGACCCGTGTGCGGAGGTAGTCCTCGCTCTCGGGTTCGTCCTCCTCGCGGTCGCTGTCCCACACCCACGTGTCCGGTGCGCCCGGCCGCAGGTTGGCTCCGGTCGCGAAGCCGTGGTCCTTGGCGTAATCGAACTGCTCACTGGAACTCAATTCATTCCAGTCGTTCTGCGCGTACTCGCGAGACGCGTCCGAGTAGGCTTCCATCGCGCCATCGCTGTCCCGCAACTTATTGGTCAGCGCCTCCTTCGCATCGCCGTACGCATCGCCGTACGCGTTCGGATCAAGGTCGCGCCGCTCGTCCAGCCCCACGAAGTCTTCCGCGAACCCGTCCTCGATCATCTTCTCGTGAATATCAGACTCGTTGAGGTGCTCGCTCACGTATGCGTCGGAGGCTTCCTGCCCGGCCTCTGACGGGCCGCTGTCATTGATGATGTCGTCAATGTAGGACTCCTCGGCCGAGTTCTGATCGTCGGAGTCCAGTTCGTCCCACGACTTGACCGCGACCTTATAGTCCGCATCGTCAATCGCGTCTGGCAGGAGCTTCTCAATGGCCGCGATTCCCTTCGATGCTTCGATCTTCAGCGCGGTTTCGCTCCCGGCCTCGGGCTGGTACTCGAACAGCGCCTGCTGGCCTTCGCCGCCTCTAGGTGCATCCTCCGACACCGCGTACGGAGACGCATTGCTCCCGCCGCCGGAGCCATCGGTGAACTCGCCGTCGTCGGCGCGTGGGTGCAGGCTCTCGTCCCAGTCGAGCAGGAGCACTTGTTCATGCGCCGTCACCTCGTCGCTCTCGATGGCCGACAACGCCACGCGCTCAATGCCGTGCGTCTTGTCGTACGTGTGCATCTTCGCCAGCGCCCGGCGCGTCGGCAGCTTGATGCGATAGATCGGCACCTTCATCTCTGGGTGCTCCAGCGCCAGCGCGGCGGCTGCGGCCCAGTGGTGATGCCCGTCGAGCACGCGGTTCCCCTGTGACACCAAGACCGGCTTGAACGGCTTGCCCTTGGTTTCGAGTTTGTCCAGCTTCTCGGCGGCGCGGCGTGCGGAGATTTCTTTCTGTGAGGGCGCGAGCGTCAGCGGGTTCACCATCTCCCGCGTCACCGTGACGCCAGCGTCCCGCAGTGACTGGAGGAACGGCTCGCGATGCTCGGGCGGAATCTGCGGCATGTCCGCTCGCGCGATGCCCAGTCCGTTGCCGCCGAAGATGAGATGCCCGTTGACGTGCAGATCGGTGAGATCCGCGTCCAGTCCCTGCTTGAGCGCCTTCTTCAGCAGCGCCCGGACGTGATGTGGATCGATGTTGGTCTTGTGGCCGTCCAGCAGGGAATGCAGCGCCTCACCCGGCGAGTGTGAGTCCTCGAACTGGCCGCGTGCGTCACGCGGATGCTCGCCCTCGTCCCACTCCAGTTGCATCGACCGGAGCTTGTCGCGGTACAGCGAGGTCGGCTTCGGTGGAAGGTCGTCAGGGAAGTCCTCGCCCAGCAGATCGCGCCACAGGTCGCGGTCGGCACGCGTGCCGTCGGCTTCCTCGTAAAACATCTCGCGACTGCCCGGCCTCGGCGCATCAGGCGTCGGCGGATCGGTTGGGGGCGTCGGCGGGTCATCGGCAAAGTTGATGGGTGATAATCCCAGTCGCTTCCGATTCGCGTTCCGCTCTTTCTGCTCGGCCAGCACGTCGGCGCGTTCACGCTTGCGTCGTTCGCGTTGTGCGACCGTCTCCTTCGCTTTCTGGTTCGACGGACGCACGACGCGCTGGGCCTCGCGTTGCAGCCGCCGAAGTTCGGTATCGATCTCGCGCAACCGCGCGTCCTCAGCCGCCGTGCCACGCGCAGTATCAATCAGCCGACGACGCTCCGCCGTGAGCGCCCCTGCTTTCGCCGCGAGTTTGTCTTCAGGCTTTCCAGTCACTGGCACTGGCGCTGGCGCGGGTTTCTTAGGGAGCGCCTTCTCGGGTTTCGATGCCGAGAGATACTTGTGCAACCGGTTCATCGCCTCCTTGTCCTTGAGGCGGATTTGTCCGTACCAGTCGCTGCCCAGCAACACGGCCGACCCGATCTTCTTGCCCTCGCTCGTCGCATCCGCAATCGCCCAGAGTTGCGTGTCCTCGCCGTCCGTCTCGGTGGCAATGTCCTCTAACTGAAGCCGCTCCTCGTGCGTGATCATGCCCCGGCGCTCGGCACGAGCGATCAGGCTATCGACATCAGGTCCGCCGTGCTCGTCGTCATCGACCTTGAAGCCGAACTTCGCCCACGCGTAGCCACCCACGTCGATGTTCGCGTGGACCGTGACCTTGTCCACGCCCATGCGCTCGTACTCGTCAAAGCTCGCACGTAGGAGATCCTTCGCGAGGCCACCGCCCGTGTTCCCCGCTTGGAAGTAGCTGTGATCCACGACCAGTTCGCCGTTCCCATCGCGCTTGAACTCGCGGGTAATCTGCGTGCCAGCGGATCCGGCAAACTTGATGCGCACTACTTCTTCGCCGCTGTAATTGCTGTCGTCTTGCTCCGCGCTCCACTCGTGAAAGGAGTCGTTGGGTTCAAAGTCCTGCCCGACGCCCTCGTCCCACTCGCTGCGCATCTGGTTGATGGACTTCTGCACGGGACCACCCGTCTGCATCAGGCGCTCGCGCAGGATGGCCTTCTCGTCCTCGGACCACGGGGCCGACGGATCCAGCCCCTCCACGAGATCCTCGTACTCGATCTTCTCGGCCGTGTCGCCCGGCTGGAAGGCTTCGCCTTCGCCTAGCGGCAGCGTCGGGATCTCGCGCGTATCACCATACGGACCCGTGCGCCGGGCCTCCTCGGCCTCGGCCTTCATCGACTCCCAGAGCGTGTCGATCTCGGCCGCGCGATCTCGACGCTCGGCCACCCAGTCGTTCCGGGCTTCCCGGCGCGACTGCTCGACGTACTCGTCATAGCTCTCGCGGAGTTCCTCCTCGTCGGGACCGCCGCCCTCGGTCATGATCGTGACCGCGAACTTCTCCTGATCGGCGTACTGCACCATCGACTCGGCCAAGTCACGCACGGCCGCTTCGGAGTGCAGCCCCAGCACGTTCGACACGACGGCATCGTTCGCTTCATCGTCCACCCGGACGATGTTCTTGCCCTTGACGCTTTTCTTGCTGTAGCTGCCCTCGCCATCGCCCTCGGCGGATCCGCCAATCTCACCCGGCCGACCCGCGTGCCCGAAGTTACCGGACCCGGCTCCGCCCAGATGCACACGACGGGCAGGGAAGCGGTCGGGCGTGCGCTTGGGCCAGTCGGCGTTCGAGAGTTTGGCGTCGATGTTCATCATTCAAACGACTTCTTTACGTCGTCCCAACTCATGCCCGGTGCAATCCCAGTCGTGTCCACTGGGGCTGGTAGTCCTACATCCTTCGCGACTTTCTTCTCGATCTTGCTCCATTCGTCGTCGGCTCCGTAGACGCGAACCTTCGTCGGCGTGCCCAGCAGAATCACCTCCTGCTCGGCCAAGCAGCCGCGTCCCGTCACGCACGTGCTCAAGACCTTCGCGACCGGCACCCGTGCTGTGAGCACCTTCGGCTTCGATCCGTTCTGCGAGAACTCCCACGCGGTCTGGAGGTCCGTTGACCACGAGGACGCCGGTTGCATCGTCACTGTCTCGAACCCGTACCCCAGTTCGTCGTCGTCGTCACTTACTCCACGGAACACCGAGACGTGCGTGATGCCCTGCTCCTTGAACCATGCCTGCGTGGCGTCGTATTCGGCTCGCACGAAAGCGCGAAGCTGTTCTTCTTCTTTCCCTTTCAATGTGACGGGTCCGCCGTGCGCGGCTTTGATGTTCCGCTGGAGATGGTCCGTCTCTGCGTTGGTCAGCCCTAATTCTCGCGCCACAGCCAACTGCATCTTCGCGGCATCGACATCGCTATCCCCTGATGTGTCCGCCCACAAATTGACTTTGGATTTCACCCACTCCGAGACAGGGTCCAGATTCATCGGAGGCCGAGGTTCCATGCTCGCGAACGCGGGATGGTCTGCAAGCGCGGCTGTGATCTTCGTCACGATGGCGTTCTTCACCGCGCCACGCACCGGCAGTGAACTCGTCGTCTCGGGGTCGAGCCATGCAGCGGCCGACCGCTTCAGCCCAGCACTCTCGCGTGCGTGATTCAGCATCGCATCCCGGACTTGCGCTGCGTTCTTTCCAGAGGCACGAGTGGGGAATTCCTCACCCTCGCCAGAGCCACCTACCTCGCCCGGCCGACCGGCGTGTCCGAAGTTTCCGCTCCCGGCCCCGCCCAGTAACACGAAGCGTCGGCCGTGCGCCGACATGGTGATCTTCGGGTTCGCGGGGTCGAACGTCGTGTTACCCGTGGCGCTCTTGATCTGCGTCGGCGTGAAGACCACGAAGTGCGTCGTGTCCGGGTTCATCCCCTTCATCGACTGGCCGAGACGCCGCTGCGACCCGAACTTCGTATCCACCTCGCGGTCGATGACGCCATCGAACCCGGCCCGTTCCAGCGCCGCCCGGAACACTTCCTTGCCCGTCAGCCTGCCCTCGTCGTCCGTGATGTAGCTGGTTTCCTCGGTGTCGTTCCATGCCTTGACGAGATCGGACGCCTTGATCTCGCTGCCGTGGCTGTCCATGACGCGTGTCTGGAATTCATCGACGGCCTTGTCGCCGCCATCGTGGCGACTGGCCTCGTCCCGCAGCGCCTTCATGAAGTCTGGCAACGTGCCCTGCTCGTCAATGATGTCGCTGTCAGGATCCTCGGGGTCGTCATAGACCGGCTCGGAGGTCAGCCACGTCTCCGCCTGCGGTGAGGTGCCGTTGGTCTGGCCCACGATGAACGGCTTCTGCATCGACACGTACGCCGGGTAGATCGCGACGGACTTGCCAGCCAGTGCTTTGCGTGCCTGCGCCAGCGCCTCCTCGCGGGACAGATCCTCGTTCTCTCCTTGCAGGCGATCCACTTCGTTCTCGATGCGAGCCGTCAGGTCCGGCCCTTCGCCTGCATAGTTCTCCCCCGCGTCCTCGGGTTCACTGGTGAAGTACACGCCAGCGCCCCAGTCCGACTCGGGATTCAGTCCCTCGTCCCCGGCCTTCTTGAACGCCTCGATGTCGTGTGTCGTGCCGTGATAGACGACCAGCGGCTCGCCGGAGTCATCGACTACCTTCGACTCTTTGAACCACGCCTTGAATCGGGGCGACTCCGTGCGGTCACTGCCGCCGCCTTCGCCGTCGGTCCACTGGTTCCCCCGGAACGGGTGGCCTTCGACATCGCCCAGCAGGAGCGCGAGCTTCTCGCGATACGACAGCGTCTTCGGCTTCGGCTTGACAATCGTGAACTCGTGCCACGTGAAGCGATCCGCGTGCGGCGGGGCAGGCATCAGTACACCTTCTTCGGCCAGCGCGGCGTGGGCGACACCCACGTGCCGCCCCAGACCTTCAGGACATGCTCGGCCGCGCGTGCGTCCTCACTGGGTGCGTAGTACCCGTTGTCCGGCGGCTGCATCGACGGTCGGTTTAGTAACTCCGCGAGCGTGTTGTTCTCCGGCACCGACCAGATACCGTCCTCGACCTTCGCGAGTTCGCCGGAGGGGAGCTTGATGGTGATCATGAGTGGTACTTCCCGTGCATCACGTCGAAGATGAGTTTGAAATGCTCCGGGCGATCTCGCGCGAACCCGACAGGGTCTTTGATGTACGCCTCCACGCCGGTCGAGATGATCTCCGTCGCAATGTCGTTCGGGTAGAGCTTGGCCGAGTATGGGTCCGGGAAGTTGCCACGCAGCGCGACCTCGTGCTCATCAAGTGAGGGACTGACGGTCTTCAGCGAATAGACCTCACGAGGCTGCTTCGCCAGCTTGTCCCGCAACTCGATGGCCGCTTTCAACACCGACGGCTTGTTCATCTCGACGTGGTGCGCGACCTCGTGCCAGATCGACGCATCCAGATCGCGACCACCCGCGATCATGATGCCGCCGACCGTCGCGGACGCACGCCCCCCTGCCGCCTTGCCCACACGCAAGGTCGAGGGAATGGAAAACGTGCCGTCGCCGTTCTCCGTGATCGGCGTCGTCTCGCCCACGACCACACGGAACTTCTCCAGCATCTCGATGGGATACTTGTGCGCCGTGAATGCGCCCGACCCGTCGAACTGGCGAAACACGGCGAGCGCCCGGTTCGCTCCAACCGCCAGCACCCCCTGCACCTCCGGCGCAGTCGCGAACGTCAGCGCCGACCGGTCCCCAACGGGCACCTTCAGCATCTCGCGTGCTTGTCGGTTGATCTCGCTGCTCTCCGTGATCGCCTTGTCGTACGCCGCGTGGAAGGTCGCCTCCAGTTCCTTGACCTTTTTGTACGAGTCGAGCTTCTTCGCAGCAGCGCCATCGGGCTTCAGCGGCTTCTTGCGGTCGGTAATGTCTTTGCGCCAGACCTCCCACGCGTCCTTCATGCCGTCACGCATGACGTTCAGACTGGCTTGGGTGTCCTCGCCCTTCTTGACCAGTGCGACGAACGCGCGGTGCTTCGCCTCGATGGGGTCGCTGTCGCCCTCAGCCGATCCGCCGACCTCGCCGGGTCGCCCCGCGTGCCCGAAGTTGCCGCTGCCTGCGCCGCCCAGCAGGTACGCCAGCTTCTCGCGATAGGTCAGGTGATGCGGGTCGGGTGGTGGCGCAGGCTCCGGCGCGGGTGGCTCGGCTACGGTGAAGAACGAAGTGCCGCCGTCATCGAACACAACCTTCGCCATCGTCGCCTGCGCCGCTGGCACCGGGTGCCAGTTCGCATCGAGATAGACGACGCTGCCGGAGCGGCCGTCGATGGTGATGGACTCGGGCGTCATGACTGCGCCTGCTCTTTCCTGCGCTTCGCCCAGTACGCGTCCGACTCCGCCGTCTCTTTGGTTCGGAGGTCTTTGTACCACGCGTGCATGCCCTTGGTGAGCGCGACCCACGCAGACTTGGGACCGAGTCCCGTCGATTGCAGACGAATCTTGCCATCGGCCACCGACGCTTTGGCCGGTTCTTCATTCCACGACTTGGGTGCGACGAGCCAGCGCGTGACCTCGGCCACGGTTTCGTTGATCGCCGTGTCGTACGTCCCGTGCCCCCGCACGCGCACGGCGTCAGGCGTCCAGTACGACTTCGCGTAGGCGCTGTGCCCGTTCTCCTTGATGATCTTGTCCGAGAGGCCCGTGAACATCTTCCCGTCGTGAAGGTTGGCCCACACGGCCGACGCCGGGAACTCTCGCGCCAGTTGTTCGCGCATCCCCGGCTTCACCGTCGTCTCCCCGAACCGGTGCGGCTGGTCGAACCGCTCATAGAACCAGTCCGTGCCCTTCTCGTCGTTGTAATGCCCGGACAGCACCTTGTATCGCTCGTCCTCGGCTTTCAGTTCGTCCTTGAACCGGTTATAGATCGCATGGGAGGCTTCGTGCGCCGCGATGCCTTGAACTGATGGCACGTCCCCGTATGGGAGGTTCCGGGCATTGATTTCGATCTGATTGGTGATCGTGTCGTAGTGCCCACCCTCGCGGAATTCCTTCGTGCCCACCGTGAACGCCCGAGGCTCCTTGTCCACGACGTGAATGATCGACGGATCGACGCCCATGTCCTTTGCCACGGCGTGCGAGAGGTTCGTGATCACTTCCACGCGCATCGGAGACTCTTGCTCCTTCCACGCCTTCTCCGCCGCCACCTTCGCGTCGTACGCGGCCACCATCACGTCGAGCGTGGCCCGGAAGTCCGGGTCGGCTCGCCGTCTGGCCTCCAGCGCCTCCGCGCGTCGTCCGAGTTCTTCATCGCTGGCGGACGGAGTCAGCAAGCTCTCCCACGTTCCGTACCGCTGCTCGACCAGTTTGATCGACGCCTTGTGCGCCTCCTCTGCGTCGTACAGTGCGGCATCGGCCTTCCGTGAGGCCACCAGCCGCTCGACCCACTTCCGCCGCTCCGGACCAGCGCCTTCAATCGTCGCCAGCGCCTCGGCATCGGCCGGTAAGGTGTCGCGCTGAATGAATGCCGACGCATTCGATTCCTCGCTGGCCGATCCACCGATCTCGCCGGGGCGACCGGCGTGTCCAAAGTTGCCGCTGCCGGGGCCACCGAGATCGAGCGAGGGCAAAGTGGAACAGCGTTCCACTTTGCTACTCAGGTCTTTCTTCTGCGTCCCCTCGCTGCTGCCGCCGCCGATGTATTCCAGCGTCACGTCGATCACGTCCAGCGCCTTCATCTGCGGATCGGAGGACGTGATGCGTCGGGGGCCGCGCTGCACATTGACGACGCGGAACTGCGCTCCGCTGCCCAGTAGAATCTCGGCCTCGCTGCGTTGGTTCGTCTCATGCAGCCGATTCGTCTTGATGGTCGGCTTCGCGGTGTAGTCCGTCTTCGTGTAGTCGCTGGCCGTCAGGCCATTCGGCGTGCCGTCATCCTTCGTTAACCACTCCGGATGGTCGAACACCGCCGGGTCTTGGATCTTCGGGTACTCGTAATCGATCCGCCGCAGCGATTCGACCGGAGCGACCTTGGTGCCAGCAGGCAAAACGATCTTGATGCGCATCGGCGCACCGACCTCGTCCTGCCGTGTGTAGATCGCGTGCGAGCCTTCCTTGTCCGCGTACCTCTTGTAGAGGCTCTCGGACTTGCCACCCATCACGTAGCTGTCCAGCCGATTGCCGGGATTGCCCAGCATCGTGGAGGTGAAGCCCTTCTCCTCCATGACGCCGCCCTCCATCGCCTTCAGATCGTCGTAGGACAGGCCGGGCACGTAGGCCGCACGATTGACCGTGATCGCCTCTGGAAGAACGTACCCTCGCTCACGAATCATCGTGTTGATCGTCCGCGTCATGTCTTCCAGATTCCGGATGCGTGCCTGATCGGGGACCGCACGCTGGATGCTGTAAAAGACTTTCTCACCCGTGGCAGGATCGACCGTGAACGCATTACGAATAATGCGCCCGTCAGCCACCTTGTTCGTCGGATCGTCCGGCTCGTAGTCCTTCGCGCCACCACTTCGGAACATCATCGACGGCTTGTACGCTTCGATCTCCTCGGGCGTGGCGGGACGCACGAACTCGTTGACGATGTCGGGCTGGAACGTGCCGCGCAGGAGTTGATTCACATCGGCGTAGGAGAACCCCGCGTAATTACCAACCGCCTCCACGTCCTGCGGCGGCAAGCTCCGGGCATACGTCTCCATCTCTGGGCGCTCGTGCCACTCGTAGCCCTCGTTGCCAGCGAACTCGCGACCGCTGACGCCGGACCCGTCGGTCCATTGGTTGCCGTGGAATTCATGGCCGGGCAGATCGCCCAGATCGATGGACAGACGAATCGTCCGCGACACCAGCGCGTGAATCGGCGCGAGCACCTTCGACCCGGCGAACGTGTGCCGCCCGGACTTCTCGCGGGTCATCTGCCGGGCGACGAAGGGATACGACGAGGCGTCCGCTTGGAAGAACGCCATCTGGAGAGTCGCGAAGTCGGACGCACTCATGCCGACCGCTTCGGCCTTCGCTTCCAGTTTGGCGGCGACTTGCTCTGGTGTGTACGTCGCTCGCATGCCCTCATGCGCACGCAGCAGCGGCCCGATCATGTCGTGGTTCAGCAGTTCGGTCGCGAGCGCCACATCACGAGCGCCGAAGCCTTCGCGCCGGAGCACGCGTTGCAGAATCGGAATCGTGTGCTCGTGCTGTGACCCGCCCTCGCGAATCGCGTCGGCCTTCCCGATGTCGTGCAGCGGAATCGCTGCCGCCATCAGCTTGCCCACGTCGGACCCGAACCGTGCGGAAATGCCAGACATCTCCTCGGGCGTCAGTTGCTGCGCCCATGTGTCGCCCACCTCGCGCGTGTGCGCCTCGATGCTGCCGCGCTCTGTCCCACTGTGCTGTGCGTAGCGAGACGCGACCTCGGGATACTTCGCCTTGAACGCGGCCATCGACTCGGACACCGACCCGGCCGCGAAGCGACCGCTCTCGTCACGCGGATGCGAGCCTTCATCCCAGTCGAGATACAGCGCGGAGAGCGCCAGCTTGCGCGAACCGACCTCCGTGTCCGTCCACGGCCCGTGGTTGCGGGTTCGCAGCATGTTGATGGCCGAGTGCTCGGCGGTGTACTTCGCCTCGGGCTTGGCTTTCACCAGTCCATACCACCGGCCCTTGTTCATCTCCACGCCGGTGGTCGGGTCCGCGACCGTCGTAGCCGACTCGGCCCACGCGTGATCGAACGTCTGCCCCTCGCCGTTCGTCACCTTGCCGTGGACAAGCACGTAGCCATCGCGCTGACGGACGAACCGCGCCGCGTTGCGGAAGCATTCGCCTTTCTCACCGGCGGGGATGTCCGTGACTGTCTCCGCCGACGCAGGCTCCGCCGACGCCACCATCGTGGCGTGACTGACGTTCATGCCCTCCTTGGTGCCGTTGTATTCCGAGTCCACCTCGGTGCCGCCCGACTTCTTCTGCGTGATCCACGACCGGGATTTCCGGTCGTACCAACTCTCGACCGTGGAGCCATCCGCGCTGGTCGATTTCTTGGCCCCGTGCGGCGTGCCGCGTCCACCTTCATGCGTCCACTGATTCCCGTGGAAGTCATGACCGGGCACGTCCCCGAGATGCCACGCGGTCGATGCGTGCGTGGCCTTCGGCTCAGATCGCACGAGCACGACAGACTCGAACGCGATGTCCTTGCCCTCGCTCTGAACGTGCGCCGTAATCGGCTCCGTCAGTCCCTTGCGCGTGAGGGACGCCCAGACGCGCTTGGCGTCGTCGGAGATGTCACGGCCCGGCAGGACGCCGTTCAGGATGCCCTTGCCGCCGCGCTTCTGCGCTTCCTTGAGCGCCGCGATGTACAGCGCCGTGCCCTCACCCTTGCCTCGGGCCTTGCTGTCCACCCGGATGTGGTTCACCCAGTAGTAGTCCGGATCCGAGGACGACTTCGTCGCGGCGATGTAGCCGTGCTTCGACGTGACAATGATCGAGTGCTTCTCGACCTTCGTCTTGTCGTACCGACCGGGCAACTGGACCGACTTGCCCGGCGCGTGCGCCGTCGTGCCCTCGCTGTACTGGTTCCCGTGAAACTCGTGGCCCGGCACATCCCCGAGATGCGTCTCCGATTTCTTCAGGAACATCTGGGTGAGCGAGGCTTCGTACCGTCGCGCCTCGCGCTCGATGTCGCGCTGCACTTCCGCGACGACCTCGGGCGGTACGTTAAGGCCGGGCGGCGGCACGAATGTCCACGTGTCCGGCTTGTCGGCTGACAGCACGAACCACTGGCGTGCGGCGATGGTCGCTTCCGCCTTCCGCTGCGCCGCTGGCTTCTGGCGGTACGTGAACGTGCCCCGGTAGCCAGCCTTCGCTTCCTCGCTGTTCCAGCCGATGCGCTGGTGGAAGCCGTCGAACTCGTACACGTCGGCGCGATGCGTGTCGGGGTTGAGAATCACCGTCAGCGTGCGCCCCTTGACCGGGCGACCGATGTTCTTGGAGATTTGCTTCGTCGCCCGTTCCTTGCGGACGAGAATCTGTTCTTCCTTGCTGTCGTTCCAGCGAGCCTTGTCCGCCTCGGACATATCCGCCAGCATGGCCTTCTCGGCCTTGCCCGGCTCTCCGATGGTCAGCCGCCACTGCTGTGCGCCAGTGGTGTTTCCGGCGCTCCCAGCCTTGACCTCGATGACCTCGCCGCTGCCGTCGTCGTTGATCGAGACGAGGTCGATGGGGAAGTTGGGTTGCCCGACGTTGGACGCGTAGACGCGGTCCTTCTCCTGCTGGGTGAGGTACTCCGCGACGATGGCCTCGCCAATCGCGCCCTGCTCCGGCTTGGTCAGCTTCGTCTTGACGCCGCCGGGATCGCAGCAGGCACGCTTGTCGCCCTTGACCGGCTCGATGCGGTAGTCGCGTGACGCGGCCGGGTACGCATCCGTCCACTGGTTGCCGTGGAACTCGTGACCGGGAAGGTCGCCCAGTAGCAGTGCGAGCCTGTCCCGGTAGGTTAAATCTCGCCCAGTGCTCGCGCCTCCCGCAGCGCCAACCCGCCATGCTTCGCGACCCAGTCGGCTCCCTTGAGCCGCTCCAGCTTCGCTAAGAAACGTCTTTCCTCCGGACTCTGTGCGCTTGGCGGCAGCGTCTTTTCGTCGGATGATGGCGTGCTTGCTGGCGATGGCGGTGGCGTCTCGTTTCCCTTGGTCGTAGTCGTCATAGTAGTTATCTCCCGGTTCATTCGGCGTCTGCCACAGGAACTCGTCCGCCAGTCGCTCCCGGATCTCATCGACCGACTGGGCGTGCTGATCCAGTGCGAGGAAGATCACGTCCGGATGATCGTCCTTCTCGTAGTTCCAATCCTTCGGCGCGTACTCCGGGTTGAACGCCATGCGTCCGGTTTCGTGCAACCCGAACTGGGTGTACAGCAACGGCAGATACCCGTCGTACGCGTCGGCCGTCGTGCCCCCATCCGCGATCATCTGGAGCAACACTTCGCGTGCCGCGCCGGACGGCCCGTCGTTGTTGAACAGGTTCCCCATGTCCCCGCCCGGCGTCATGGCCCCGCCGACCGTCCCGTCCTTCGACAGGTACAGCTTCTGGCCCTTCAGATCGTCCGGGGTCAAGGGTGACAGGAACGCCATCCGCGAGGACTTGTTCCGCGCCTCGATGAATTCGTGCGGCGTCGGCTCGCGCAGAGGAACCGTGCTGACTGTGTCTCCGCCGCCGCCGCCACCATCCGCCGACCCACCCACTTCGCCGGGCCGTCCGGCATGCCCGAAGTTTCCGCTGCCGGGACCGCCGAGGTCTATACTACCATTGTCCCGCCCGTTCGGCAACTCCTCATGCCAGTCGAGCAGCAGCACCGCGAGGTCATCGCCCGAGAGCACCGTCAGGGCTTCGCCTGCGAGCCGGTCGGCCTCCTCAGCCCCGGCGTAGTCCTTCGCCGTCACGGTCCCGGTCGCGTGGGTGATGAACGTGACCGTCACGTCGCAGTTGTCGTTCTGCACGTCGGGGTGGTGATTCGCGTCGTTCGCCGCGTCCATCAGCGACGAGATGAACGTCGCGCACGCCCGGAGGTTCGGGAACGTGATCTGCCGCGTCAGCCCCGTCTCGCCCAGTTGCCAGTCGGGATGCAGACCGGGCTTCGCGTCCCGCAGCGTCAACTGGACGCCGCGCCGGTGCAGCCCTCGGAGCACCGGCACGAGGTCGCCGGTGTCCGCCTGCTCGAACTCCCACACCCGCGCCGGGAGCGTCTCATCGCCGCGCAGGACGGCCGCGCCCAGTCGTGTGTGCCCCTCCTGAATGACCCAGCGGTCGCGTCCGCTCCGCATCACCACGTGCGCCACGTCCGGCGGATCGCGCCGAGGCTTCACGACGTACGCCGACAACCCGGCCACGGGCAGCAGTTCTCGTGTCGGCTCCAGCGTGTCGAGCCGCACGGGCTGTACCACGTTCTGGGTGGTCTTGCGGTTGAGCGGTACCTTCAGCGGCGTCACCGCTGCCTTGAACACGTCGGCGGCTCGCACCGCCAGCGGAATCGAGGCCGTCGAGGTCGTGGGCAGACGATCCAGTGCCTGCAAGCCGGGCACGGCGTCCCGCTGGGGCGCAGGCGCGGCGCTCACGGTACCGTGACCACTAGCTCAAGGTTCTCGCCCACATGGAAGTTGAACGCATCGGTGTGCCACTGGCCGGTCGGGAACTCCATGAAGATTTGCCCCGACCACGGACCCGACTCGTTGAGGTCATCCTTCACGGTGGTGTAGGTGAACACGCCGTCGGTGCCGTTGGTTTCAAACTCCGCTGGCCGGGCGACCACGCTGCCACTCGGCTTTTGCAGCTTGAGCGTTTTCGTCGTCGCCGCTGCCGCGTTGAACGGCAAGCCTTCCTCGCGCACGCGCACGCGGATGATGGAGCCAATGTCGTTCCTGCGTAGCTGCCCTGCCATGTCATCGCTCCGTGTCCACCGAGAAGACCAGCCGCACCAGCACCGGCGCAGTCGTGTCCAGCGCCGTATGCACCGCCACCGTCGCCTCCACCATCGAGACTTTTCGCAGGATGCCGACCGTCACATCCACCCGCCGCCCGACCACGACCATCGCCTCGACTTCACCGGGCGGCAGGACCACCGCCGTCTCTTTCGCCTGCGAGGGTGCGAGCGCCACGTCGATCAGCGCCTCGCGCTCGATGCTGGCCTCCACCTCCACCCGCCGCTCGACACCGACCGTCGCCTCGACTTCGCCAGCCTCGATGACGACCAGCCCCTCGTCGGCCACGAGGGTGTCCACAATCACGTCGGCCGTGAGCGACGTGCAGACTTGCACGTCGAACTCGATGACCTCCGGGATGACGATGACAATCCGGACAGCCGGGAAGTACAGCCCCGGATAGCCCCCGCCCGGATAGATCATCACGGCGCGATCATACGGCCGCTACTCCTGCTTCGGGCAGGCGCTTAAGAAGTCCCAAAGATCCACTACGTCGCGAGAGACGCGCGGACTCCATGCGACCTTCTCGGTGTATTGCTGCAACAGATCGAAGTCCTCCTGCGCCAGCACCACCGTCTGCGTCTCACCCGTCAGCTTGCGATCCGGCTCGTTCCCCGTGGGCGAGGCCGTCGGCTCACTGATGCGATCAAACGCGTCCTGTAACCGCGCCTCTTTGCGAATCGTGGCCGGGGAGCGGTCGCCTTTCCCGTCCCCGCCCGTCGCCAGCGCGGTCCAGATCAACGTGAACCGCGTTGCCGCCTTCGGCCCCTCGAACACCACCGCTCGTGTCATGCACTCCTCAGTTCGGATACCGGAACTTCACGAAGCCATGCGCCCCGACAAGCGCACCGCCGACGTTCTGCGCCTCGCCGCCGCCGCCGCTGTTCGCACCCGGTGGTCCCTGCAACGGACCACGACCGCCCTTGCCGCCGTAGCCATAGTAGCCACCGTCCCACGCCCATGTGCCCGGCCCTCCCGCGCCCCCGAGGTTCGTGCCGTTGCCGCCATTGCCGCCAGACCCGCCGCCGCCGCCGCCGCCCGAACTGCCCCCCGCCCCCATCTGTCCACCGATGCCGCCGGGATAGCCCTGACCGGAGCCGCCGCCGTAGCCGCCCCACCCATTCCCGAGGTCGGCGGGTCCGCTGCCATACCCGCCAGCGGGAGCGGCGTTGGTACCACGATAGTACGTATTCCCGTCCACGTAGATGTTGGCGCACCAGACCGAGCTATCGACCACCGGTTCCACATCGTTCCATTGGTTGACCGCGCCGCCGCCACCGCCACCACCGCCGATGTCGTAGTCCTCGTTGCCCGGCCCACCGTTGCCACCCGCGCCCACGAACAGGCGTTGCAGCGTGCCGCCGCGTCGGATCGAGAAGTTGACCCAGTCTCCAGCGACGACCCAGATCGTGGTATAGCCGCCCGAGTAATCGACGCCCCAGTTCCCGGCAGGCGCGTACGTGATCACCATCTCCATCGACGGGCGGTTGCTCGCCTGATTACTCGGGTCTGAGAAGTTGCCGTTGTACGCGTGGACGTAGCACGTGTAGGTCGCACCCGGCGTCAAGCCGCCGATGTCGAGGTAGTTGACTCCCGCATCCGCCCACGCCCACCACTGCCCATTCAGGATCAGCAGATGCTGGACGTTCGACTGCGGAGTCCACTGCATCCGCAGGGTCTGATCATTCGAGACGGGCGTGACCGAAAAGTTGTACGCAGGCGCAGGGGTCGTCAGTTGGTAGACCTGATTCGACCACGCCGTCTCGTAGCCGTTCCGGTAGTGCGCCATCGCGTAGTAGTACCCAACATTCGCGGTGAGGCCAGAGTCGGTCCACGCCGTCGTCCCCGCATTGAGCGATCCGATGTACCGCCAGACCGGGTCGTTCGTCGCGTAGCGATAAATCTGCACGTAGTCGTACGAGCCGTTTGTCCATGACAAGGCAATCTGCGAACTGTTCACCCCGGCGACGGCGAGGCCCGACGGCGGATTGAACGCGGCCTGTAGCTGACCCGCCCCGGAGGAGTTCTGGCCGTTGTCAGGCGTGTCGTAGCCATCGCGGAGATGGCGCACGATCACGTCGTAATGCTTACCAGTCGAGAGGCCGGTCAGTGAGTACGACGCGGTCCCTGCCGCAAGATCGACGTTCTCCCAGTTCCAGTTGTCGGTCGTATTCCGTCGCCACACGCGCACGGGATCCCCGTACGGCGCATTCGTCCACGACACATCGAGTTGTGCCTGCCCGACCGCTGGATTCGCAGGGACGGTGACGACCACACCCGTCGGAGACACGGCCGGGGGCTTCGTCCCGGCCCACAACCACTGCTGAATACCGGTGTCATACGCACCGCTCGCATTCGAGCGATAGTGCGCCATCCCGTACGCTCGCGTCTCACTCGGGTTAAGGCTGGTATCGGTCCACGTCGTCGTGCCCGGCCCAACCAGCCCGACGTACTGCCAACCGTCGCCAGCGCCGCCCCGATTGATGTAGCGGAAAATCTCAATGGCATCACCCGCTTGCGCGTTGACCCACGTGACGACCAGTTGCGTGCTGCCGTCCGGGCCAGCCGGTGCCACCACGCTCGTCACCGTCGGCGCGTCGAACTTGACCTGCGTCGTCGCGACCGCATCGTTCGATGGCGCGGATTCGTACCACTGGTCCGTCGGCCGTTCGTGGTTGACGTGGTAGTAGTACGTCGAATTCGCGGCGAGGCCGGTGTCGGTATAGCTCGCCACGCCGGGATTGAGCGTGGCGAGGAACGCCCACGCGCTGCCGGTCCAGCGATAGACGTTCGTGTAATCCCCGTACGGGCTGTTCGTCCACGCCAGCGCGATCTGGGTCACGCCAGCCGGGAGCGGCAGCACCTGACTCGCGGTGAAGTTCGTCGGCGCGACGAACGCTTGCTGCGTCGTCGCCCCAGCGATATTCGACGGAGCCGAGAGCCGCCCACCGCCACCCTCGGACTGCGTGACATAGAAACTGTACGGCGTGTTTGCCGCCAGCCCGGTCACGTCGTACGTCTGCACACCGGGGTTCACATAGCCGATGTACGAGCCGTTGCTGAACCAGATATTCGTGTACTGATTCGGATCCGTCGTGTGCCACGTCAGGCGAATCGACGTGATCCCCGCTGGCACCTGTGCGATCTGACTCGCAACCAGCGCCGTCGGCGGCTGCAACCGCTTTCGGTAGAGCGTCGGATGAAAGCGCGGCATGACCTACGTCGGGAAGTTCCTGCCGCCGACGTAGCCGCGCCAGCGACCGCCGCCGTTGAGCGTCGAGAAGCCAAGGATCATCGTGCGCCCCGCGCCCGGCCACACCGGCACAACGTCCTCGTCCCATACGGTGCCAGTGGGATACGTCACCGCCCCGACGGCCGCACCCATGTCGAACTGAATGGAGCAGACATACTCGACGCCGGACGGCGGCAGGTTGCTGAACTTGATGTTGAAGGAGCCAGCGATGCCGGACGCCTGAAATGCACTACCCGTCTTCAAGTCGAACGTGAGATTCGTGGTCGGGCCGTCATACACCGGCACTGCGCCGATGACCGTGACCGGACGACGCTGGCTCACCGTCAGCGAGTCGGCATCGAAGTTCAGTCCGATGACACCCTGCGAATCGCGCAACGACACCGCGCACCCAGCCGCGTTGCCGGTGTAGATGACAGCACCGCCCGGATACGCGAACTCGTTTCCAGTGATCAGGAGCCGTGCGCCACGCGCAGTGTCAACCACGCCGCCGCCGCCACCGATATACACATAGCCGTTGTCCGCGCCATCCAGCGTGTCCCGCACGATGGTCGCGCCATTGCCGCCACCGCCGTCTGCCGACCCGTCGGGGCCGAGCACGATGCGACCGTTCGACAGCAGCGCCGCACCGGTCGCGCCGTCGATGGTCAGCGCCGGGTTGCCATCGGAGCGACAAATGACCGTCTTCGCATTGGCGACGTTCCCCGGCTGCAACTGGACGCGACCGGGATTGTTGTTCTGATTGCCAGCGACGAAGATGTACGCCCCGCGCAAATGATCCACGACACCAGCGCCACTTAAGATCAGGTAGCTGGTGTCACTCGCAGCAGCCGTCGCCAGATGCAGCGCCAGCGGTGATGCCCCGCCGACAATGTCGCCGCCGACCGTGAGTGCCTTCGTCGTCTTGTTGAATGTCAGCCCGGCATCGCCAGCGAACACGCCGCCGTCGTTGAACTGAAGCTGCGTCGTCGCACCGCCCGGCACGCCGCCGACCGCGTTGAGTGTCGTGCCGCTGAACGAGAGGTTCGTACCCAGCACAATCGGTTCGGGCTGACCGGGGCCACTCGCACCCCCGCGCCCGAGGAGCCGCGCCTGCACGAGGTCGGGCACGAACGCTGGATTACCCTGCGGACCTTGTGGTCCTTGTGGTCCCTGATCGCCCTGTGGTCCCTGTGCTCCGGTCGCACCAGTTGGACCCTGCGGACCTGTCGCACCCGTGGCACCCGTCGCACCTTGTGGGCCTTGTGGACCCATCGGTCCCGAGACACCCGCCGCGAACACGCCGTCATCGCGCAGGAACGTCGTTGCGCCGCCGGGGAATCCCGCGAGCGCCGTGATTGTGATCGGGTCGGTGCCGCCGACCGCATGGGTCGTAGCGTGCGCGACCACGGCCGCACTCGCGCCACCGACCACGCGCCAATTCGTACCGTCCCACCGACCGAGAACGTGCTTCGTGCCACCGGTCGCAATGGCCGCGCCGTTTACGTCGGTCGAGGCGTCGAGAAAACTCGCCAGCGCCCCGGTGGTCTGCCCCGAGAGATTCGCGACCGGCACCTCCTGCAACTCAAGACGGTTGTTCAGCACAACCACCGGGCCGGAGATCGCGCCGTTCCACCGGAAGTGCCCACCCGAGTCCCGGTCGATGAACGCCGGACGCCCTTGGAAGCTCCCGTCGTCGTTCTCTAGATCGAACTGGAGATACCCACCAGTCGTCCAGATGTGCCACCGTCGCTGGTCCGCTGGACGCGAGGTATCGACCAGCACCACACCGGGGTTCGCCGCCTGCACCAGCACGGGACTCGCGATTCCCGCAGGCGCGTTCATGACGCCGAGGCGATCTACCCACCACGTCGCACTCGCGCCGCCCGGCGTCATCACCGCGAGCGCGGGATCCACCTGTGTCGTCGTCGGCCAGCATTCGACGGCCGCGCCGACTGCTGGACTGCTGTCCTGATAGCGACGACCGAACTGCACCTTCCCCGCGCCGCCGCCCTCACTCGGCGTGAAGACGATTTGTCCGCCGACGATCTTGAACAGGAGACGGCCACCCGCCGACAAGCCCCAGCCGACGTTGTCGAGGCCATCGGTGTTGCCGAAGAACCCGACGGTCGCCTTCAGCGGCGCATCGGTGCGGCCGAACTCCAAGTTGCCGGAGTCGAACTCCGGGTGCAACCCGATGGTGTAGGCGCGGCTGTTCGGTCTGTCTTGGAACGACAAGAGCGCGTCCGGGGCCATCAGCAACGGATGTGTGCTGAAGATCGGCTGGACGCCCGGAGCCTGTGAGATGAGCACCTGACCCAGAGGTGCCGTCGGCAACGTCGCGTTGTCGCCGGGCGTGCCCTGCGGACCCTGCGGACCCTGTTCGCCTTGTGCGCCTGTCTCGCCCTGCGGCCCGATGGGACCAGCGGGACCGACGGGACCAATCGGTCCCTGCGGTGCGACCGCGACGATCACGAGGACGATGGGCTTGTTGTTGCCCATCGTGGCGGAGCCACCCTGCTCGACCAGCGTAACGCGGACCTCGAACCAGTCCGAGTAGCCGATGTACTCGACCAGTTCCCACTTCTGGTACGTGACCGCGAGGTCGCGGTCCTGCACGTAGATGAACGAGCCGGGCTGCAACGCCGCGAACATGAGGTGCGCGTCGAACCCGTCGCTCGTCAGCCAGTCGATGTAGAGCGAGGTCGCCGCCAGTTGGTCGGCGTCGTTCCAGCAGACGTTTCCCGCGCCGGGGTCACGCGGCGTGGTGTTCGCGTTCATCCGGTACGGGAACCACGACGCGGAGGGAGACGGATCGCCCTGCTCGCCCTTCGGTCCCTCCGGTCCCTCGATACCCTGAATCCCTTGCGGCCCCTGCACGCCCTGTGGCCCGTCAACGCCTTGCGGTCCCTCCGGACCTACCGGGCCGACTGGCCCTTGCACGCCTGCGGGTCCGGGTGGCCCCTGCACGTTCCCGGTATCGACCCACGTGTCCGTGTCGTCGTCCCACACCCAGAGGTGGCCGGTGTCCGCCGCGATCCATGCGTCACCGGGCGCACCAACCGGCGGCAGATCGCCTGCTGTCGGCACGCTCCCGTGAATCGCGAGGCCAGCGCCGGGATCGCCCTGCGGTCCCTCTGGTCCCTCTGGGCCGGGCACGCCTTGCGCACCCTCTGGCCCTTGTGGCCCGGCCGGGCCGATGTCTCCGGTCGCGCCCGTGGCTCCGGCTGGCCCTTGCGCACCGGTCGCGCCCTGCGTCCCCGGATCGCCCGGTATGCCTTGAGCGCCCGTCGGCCCGGTCGGCCCGGTCGCGCCCGTCGGACCCGTCGCGCCCGGATCCCCTTGCGGTCCCTGCGTCCCCTGCGGCCCCTGCGGTCCCGGCGGACCTTCCGGGCCTTGCACCTGTCCGGCATCGATCCAGACGCCGTTCGCCGCATCCCACACCCAGAGATGCCCGGAGTCCTCCGCGAACCACGCGTCACCGGGGTTGCCCGGCGTCGGCAGATCGCCAGCGGACGGCACGCTGCCCTGCACCGAGAGGCCGGTGCCTTGGTCGCCCTGCTCGCCCTGCGGACCTTGCGGACCTTCCGGGCCGGGCGCACCGGGCACGCCTTGATCGCCTCGCGGCCCCGTGTCACCCGTCGCACCGGTCGGCCCTCGCGGTCCCTCTGGACCGTCCGCGCCGGGCACGCCTTGGATGCCCTGAATGCCTTGCTGGCCGGGCGGACCGACCGGTCCCTCGGGACCAACTGGCCCCGGATCGCCGGTGTTGCCCTGCGGTCCCTGCGGCCCCTGCGGCCCGTCGAGGCCCGGAGGTCCGGCCGGACCCATCGGACCATCGACACCCGGCTGACCGTTCTGCCCGTCAGCACCGGTCGGGCCTTGTGGTCCCGGCGGTCCGGGCGGTCCCAGATCGCCTGCTGGTCCCGTTGGTCCCTCGGGTCCGGGCGGACCCTGCACGCCGAGCTTCAGCGAGTCGAGCGTGTGGCCGGTGATGCCTGCGTAAATCTGATCGCCCACCACCACCACGCGTTCGCGGAACGGTTCCTCCGCGAGGCGCTGGATGGTGAACACGTCCCCCGCCGTCTCAATGACGCGGACGATCTCGGCGTTGGGATAGATCGGGAGTTCATTCGCGGCGCAGATGACCGCATTGAACGGCGGCGCAGGGAAGCGCACGCCGTGGCCCGGCTGCACGGACAGCGAGGTACCGGTGTTGGCGGGTACCGGAGCACCCGCCACCGTGGAATAGGAAAAGTTGCGAAAGTCGTCCACCGGTCCCGCTTCCGTTTCGACTGTGCCGCCGCCGCCGCGACGGTTACTTCGCGAACGGGAACGACTTCTTGACTTGCGCCGGACCCGCGACTTCCTCGTCAGGTGGTTCGGCGGCTTCTTCGGCTGGCGTCTCGGTCGCCTCGTGCGCGGCACCTTCTTCGTCGGTGTCCGTCGTCACGTCTGGCTCGACGCCGATGGCCTTGCTGCCGTCGTCCGTTTCGTACTCGAACTTCAGCTTCTTCTTCCCGTGGACGGTCGAGACTTTGACCTTCCGCACATCGAGCGCGAACGTGGACAGCGGGAACGTCCGCGCCTTGTCCAGTCGTCGCGTCAGTTCACGACGATCCCCGCCGCTCACGCCGTGCGCATCGCGCCACGGCCCCAGCTTCTCGGCGGCTTGCGGATCCATCGGGGGCGAGCACCGGTCTTCGCACAGGATGACGGACATGCCGCCGTCGAGCGTCAACCAGAGTGCGCCATCCTCGCGAGTGCCAGCGACACGCATATCGTCTCCTTCTATTTCTTCACGCCAGCGGGAGGGATGCCGAGCTTGCGCGTCCACTCCGTGGAGAGGTGGTAAATCTGCGACATCGGCATATCGACCACCGTGACTTTCATCTTGGCGTCGTTGTTCAAATTGCCGTCTTCCGCATCGCGCCCGACCGCCGCCGCCCACGTGTGATGGCCGTCGATGACGTAGTTATCTCGGGACACCCAGATCCGGTTCTTCTCCGACTTGGGATCGAAGTGCGGGTTGAGCATCATCCCCGCGACCTTTGTGCCCTCCATCTCCGCTTGGCTGGCCTTCAGCTTCCGCGAGAGCACTTCGTCGGGGTGCGTCTTGACGCCGGACTCCCGAAGGTGCGCGAGGAACGCTTGCGCGGCGTTCACTTCGCCATTCGCATCGCGCGGCAGTTTGTCAGCGGCACTGCCGGGAATCGGGTTCTTGGATTTGAACTGCGGCATCTCGATGCGCGGGATGCCCTCCTTGAACTTCTCGGTCTTCAGCGTCTCCTGACAGAAGATGCTCGCGCCCTTCACCGTGACCGTGCAGGGATCCCAGTTCTTCGCTTGCCCACCCGCCGCCTGCGCTTCCAGCGCCTTCTCGGCCAGCAGCTTGAGCACCGTGTGGACCTGTCGCGTATCGGCCAGTTCGACGTTCTCACCCTTCAGAATGAGGTTGACGGCCTCCTCGGTGGTCTTGACTTCATGCACCGGCTTGCTGCGCTGCTGGCGAATCGCCTCCTGCATCGACCGTTGGACTTCGGTCAACGACGGATGGTGATCGCTCCCGTCCTTGCTTTCGCCGCCGCCGCCGCCGGTGCCATCGGTCCACTGGTTGCCACGAAACGGATGGCCCTCGGCATCCCCGAGGAAGAATGTGTGCAGCGCCACCGTGCGAGCGCGTTCCAGTCGGCGCACCAGCACGCGCTGCTCGTCACCGTCGCGCACGACCGCCGCGAACGTCCACGGCCCCAGTCCCTCGATGACGTGCGGATCGACCGGCGGCGAACACCGGTCAGCACGTAGCAGCACGGCCATCCCGCCGTCGAGCGTGACCCACTGGGTGCCGTCTGCACGTGTGCCTACGATGCGCATGGTCGTTACCGATGGCGGCGCGTGGCCGTGATCGCCGCCTGCACCGCGCGTGCGCTCATGCGCTCTGCGGCGGGTGTGTGTGGGTCGGCCGCGATGGCTCCGTACGCGGAGTGGAGATCGTCAAGGTCTTTCGGCTTCATCCGGTGGAACGTGTCGATGGTCAGCTTCGCCCGATTCGCCTTCGGGCCGAGGATGCGCGTAATCGTCGCGTCACCTTCGGCGGCGGTCAGGAACTGGCCGCGCTCGTTGCGCGGATGCTGGCCCTCGTCCCAGTCGAGCGCGAACGCCATCTCGTCGTCCGTCATGTGCATCGGCGGCATCCGCGCGTGCGGCGGCGGTGCGGCCCCACGTGGTGCGCCGGGATGTTTCGGCGTCGGCTCGCCGCCCTGTTGGTCGTCTGGGTTGCCGCCCTCGGCCTGTTGCTGCTGGTCCGGCGGTTCCTCGCCCGGCCCCGGTCGATTCGGGTTCGTCGCATCACCCGCGTTCGTGCCATCGCCCTGCTGCGGCACAGCCGACGCGTCACCCGGTTGCGCGGCCTTCTCGGACTTCGCCTCGCGCGAGCGCGTGGGCGCGAGCGGCGGCAACCCGAGCATCTTGCGCAGCACCGCTTCGTCGTCGTCCTGCGGCGTGATGAGCGTGCCCTGCAACTGGGCGAGCACGCTGACCAGCGCGGTGAGATCGAGTTGTTCGAGGTCGAGGCAGACCGGGTCCGGATACTTCCGGCGCGACATATCGAAGTTGAAGTCGCACAGCGGCTTGATCACGCTGTTCTTTAGATCGCCGTTGATGCCGTTCGCAATCCCGTCGAGCGACGAGATGAACATATCGGTGATGCGCGAGCCGTAGCCGGAGCCGACGTGCGTGCCCACTTGGTTGTTCTGCCCGGAGGCCAGAAACATCGCGAGGACGTTCCGCGCCATCTGCGAATCGTTATGCTCGATCCATGAGATGCCGAACTGCCCGGCCGTGCCCTGTCCGCTGTTCCCACCCTCGATACGAAACGCGGTGTGCTCCGGCGTCACCATGTACGACTTTTCGTTCGCACGCACCGACCGCAAAATCTCCCGGATCAACCCGAGGTCGCCGGTCGAAAGCGTGTTGCCCTCCTCCAGCGCGATGATGGGAATGCCGACGCCCCAGCGGTCGAGGCCGACGCCCATGATGCGGTACGCCTCGTCCTTGAAGAACCAGTTGCGATAGATATTCCGCAGCAGCGACATCCCGTGGTAGTTGTCGCCCTCGCGGTCGAGCACGAACACCGCGCAGTACTCGGCGGGGATGGTCAGGTACTGGTAGCTGACGGAGCCACCGTAGATCGCCGCCCGGTTGTTCCCGCGTGAGTCACGCGCCGCGTAGGGCACGGGCGCGTACTGCACGATGTGTTCGAGCTTGCCTTCCCGGTTGACGTGCCATTCGCGCAGCGTCTTCGGCAGGCGCGGGGCCAGTCGCTTGAAGCGATAGAAGCCCTGCTCGTCCACTTTCCAGATTTTCTCCAGCACCGAGACGCCGAACTCCAACTGCATCAGGATGTGGCGCAGCGTGTAGTCCCACGAGTCGTCCATCGAGTCGTCCTCGAACAACGCCCCGTTGCAAAACTCTGCGATCTGTTTGTCTACCGGATCGGAACTGGCCGCGTTGACTTGCCACGTCGCCCCGCGCAGCGGGAGCTTGATGACTTGCAGCATGGCGCGGACGTTGGCGTCCGTGCGGCGCATCTTGTCGTACTGCGCAACGGCCTTCTGCCAGTCATCGAAGTCGGGGTTGTAATCCTCCCGGCGAATGGTGCCACCGTAGTTCTCGGTGCCGGAGACGCCGTGCTCCTGCGCGGCCACGCCACGAATCGGAGCCGACGGCACGCCCTGTTGACTGAGGTCGCGGCGGAAGATCGGTGGAATGAGATCCGTCAGTTTCATGCGGAAAGCCGGACCATTATGCCGTCACCCTACAACACGCGGGGGTGAAAAATCTCGTCGGCCGTCTATGTTGGGGTCGGCACGACCCAGAGGAAGACCAGCGCATCCGCCGTGCGCGTCACCCGATGCGGCTCCCAGTCGGGGATCGGGAAGCCATGCGAGACGATGCGCGTGCCCGGCTTCAGCGCACGGAACCGATCCACCAGCACCGCCATCGCGCTGCTCACCAGATAGCACGTGACCACGGTCGGCTGGCCCCAGTCGCTGTCCTCGATGCGCCCGTGCTGGAACGACGCGGTCACGTACCGCACGTCCTCGGCCGCACGTTCGTTCGCCTCGGCCACGAACCGCGCGTCGATCTCGATGCCACGGCCGTACGCCCCGCGCTTCGTCGCCGCGAACACCACGCGGCCGTCACCGCTGCCGAGGTCGAGCAGATGGTCGCCCGGCCCCACCTCTGCGAGGTCCAGCATCTCCTCCACGACCTCGAACGGGGTCGGGCACCACGGCGCGAGCGTCTGCGCCATGCGCGACCGGATCTCGTCGTCGTCTGGCGTTGGGATGTCGAGGAGCGCGGTGTCCACCGCCCGGCGCAGTTCGACCAGCGCCTGCTGGCGCGTCGGCGTGTCGGGCAGGAGCCGCATGAACTGGAGCGCCACGAGGAGGCCGAGGCTTTGCACTTGCCACCAGTCCCCACCAGCCAGCGGGTTCTCCGTGTGCGGAGCCGGGAACCAGTCGAGGAGGTTGGCTTGTGTGATGGGGAGGTGCATTACACGCCGAGCCGAGCACCGCCGGTGCCGTCGTCTACGACCCGGACGCCGGGCACGAACGCCAGCGCCTGCGCGACCGCACTGGTCCCGTTGAAGTAGACCTGTCGCGTCGTGACTTGCACGAGGACGCCGACGGCCGGGATGTCGATGGCCTTCGTCTCGCGCACCCAGCCCTCGGACTCGCTGGCCTCTTGGCACAGCATCTTCCACTGGGTCGGATCCCCAACCGTGGTGTAGTCAAGGACGCCGGGGACCGGGACGGTGTCAGGCACGGCGGGATTCTACCCTGCGCCCTTCACGGTACCGTGAAAGGATTCAGCGCAGCCAGACGCTGCGCCGCGCCGCCGCCCGGCGGTCTGTCTCCACGCGATACTGCCGGGAACCGTGCGCCATGAGCACGACCGCGCCGACCAGTAGGGCGGTCGCCCCGACCCACCAGCGCATCAGAGCACGAGCGCGAGGATGCGAGCCTTCAGCCGGTCGTACGCGGCCCAGTCCACGCGCTCGTCGCAGCGCCAGAGCGACTGGAGCAGACGCGCTTCGTCCGCCGTCAGCACGATGCCCTGCGTAGCAGCGGGTCGCGCGGGGACAGCCTTGAGCGTGGAAGGAGCGGAATCAGTCATAGCTCCATCGATCATCGTCGTCGCCTCCGGAGTCGGTGGAAATAGTAACAGAACGGTTTATTGCCCCGATTCACCCTTACGTTTCTGGCGCAACTGTTCCCAGACCTCCATCACGCGATGCAGATCGGGACTGAGCGCCGCGTGTTCCTCGGCGGTGGCAATCCGAAACCCGTCGTCCGTGAACACGAGCACGGTCCCGCACTGAGAGCAGAACGTCACGTCGCCCGGCTTCGGCTGCGGCGGACCCGGCGCTTTGTGCTGGGTCGAGATTTCCGTCACCGCATCGTGAATGGTGAGACACGCCGGGCACTGGCGAGGCCGCTCCGGCTTCGGAGAGGACCGGATAAAAATCTTGCGCCTAGAGGACAAGGTCACGCGTCACGGTCAGGAGCGGCGCGTCCGGTCCTCCGTGATGCCCTCGCTTGAAGACGCCGCCAATCGCTTCGCCAATCGCTTCCGTGATCGCCTCGCGCTGGGCGCGGCTGAACCCGTCGGCCCACTGGATCCCGTGCATCCCCACGTTGACCTTGACCCGGCCCGAGTCCGTCGGCTTGGTCACAATCGTCACCGTAATCGTCGTCGCGCCCTTCGGCATCGTCTCCAGCCTCCGCAGTACATCGAGTCGTCGTCGCATGCGTCACCTCAGTCGAGGTCGATCCGCCGCGTGGTCGTCGGCACCGGCGCGGCCCGGCCTCCACACTTCGCCACCATGCGCTCGTGTCCGACGTGCGCCTGCTGCCGCGTGTGGTAGCGATACTGTTCGCCATCGAACGGGCCACCGAACACCAGTGTCTCCCAGAGGAGCGGCTGGCCCGTGCGCGTGAAGTTGTGATCGAGCGCGAGGAACACCGTCGAGACGCGCACGTCCTCACTGATCGGCGTCAACTCCAGCGTGCGATCTGCGGCCTCGTACCATTTCGCCCACGTCACGAGGTCCGGGCACAACTGCGGCTCGCCCAGTGCGTTCAGGATGTAGCGGCCGTTCGCGTTCATCGTCGGATCGATCACCGCGTCTTGCTCCTCGCTCGCATCGTCCGATTCAGGCTGTCCAGTAGTCGCTGCTTCTGGTGCAGCAGCACCCACTCGGTCGGCGTGACCGCGTGAACGACGCCAGCCACGATCCCCACGACCGGCGTCAGGGGTTGCGTGTCCCACGCCCCCGCGAGGCGCAGGAACTCGACGCGCTGTTCGTGCGTGATCATCGCGTCGTCACGTACGCGATGTCCCAGCTTCGGCGTTTGGCTCGCGAGTTGATGCAGACCACCGGGATGTGCCGCCCTCGGTCCACGATCACGCGTCGGCCGTCGGCCTTCTCGTAAATGTTGCGCCGGACGACGCGGCCGTTGTGGTTCGCGCCCAAGTCCACCAGCGCGATCTCCACCAGTGTCATCACCATTGCAGCGACTCCTGTCGGCGGCGGAGCCAGTCCGGGTCGAGCCGCCACGTCGAACCGACCGGCCCATCCCAGAGGCGCGGCAGATCGGCGCGTTGCAGGCACGCACCCCCAGCAGGCTTGCCTGCGGCCATCCGTGCGCGGACCCAGCGTTCCCAGTACCCACCACCGGGCTGGAACGCCCCGAACGCGTCGAATGGCGCGACGACTTCGGCCACCAGTGTCGAGACACCCTCGGCGTCCGTCACCGTGACTTGCATGCGCATCGGGGGCTTGGTCGCGAACGCGGCCGAGGCATCCGTCGGGGAAGAACTGGTGTAGTGCCGGATCATCGTCATCGCCGTCCGCCGTGCTGGATGCGCTGCGCCGTCAGGTCGCGCACGGCGGCTGATGCCTCTGCTGCCGACAAACGTCCCTCCGCGAAGGCCGTCATGATGCGCTCCCAGCGCCGGTTGTATTCCTGCAACGTGATCGTCGTCGCCATCGTCGTCACCACCTGATTGATACTACCACGGGTCCAAGGCCGGGGCAATCCCGGTTTCAAAAGAGGGACGTGCGCAGGCCCGTCTCCCGCGTGAACACGTCGCGCAACTGGTCGGCGTAGATGTCCTCGGCCTGCGCCACACGCGTCACCTGTCGCGCCCGAATGCGCGAGAACTCCACGGTGTAGGTGTCGCGGGGCGTCAGCGTGACCTTGACGTAATTGATGCCCGACTTCGCGAACCCGCCGCCGCCGGGGATGCGGAACGACAGCGCCCCTTCGGGGTGACTGGACAGAGACTTCGCGCCCGTCATGACCGTGAACTTGTGTCCGCCGAGTTGCGCGAGGATGGTCTGGGCGATCAGGTTAGGGGTCGTCGTCATCGTCGTCTCCTTGAAGGTGAAAAAGAGTGCCGGGCTTTTCTCCGGGGTGGCCCCTCCCGGCGTAGGGATTCTGCCACCCGTCGGGTCCGCGCTCGTTTCGCCGCTTCGGGGGAGCCACGGTACCTGTCGCCCGTCCCCTACTCACCGGCCCTCGTCGTCATCGCATAACTGGTTAGACGGGATTGGTAGTCGCAATGTTCCGTGCGGCGACTCGCCCGTCCGGCGTAAGCCGATACACGTCGTAGCCGCGTCCGTGCTTGTGCAGCACCACGAGGCCGCGCTTCGCGAGCGCCTTCGCCGTCACCGTCGCGTGGGTGCCCTTGTTGAACCCGGCCACGAGCACCGTCCCGTCGGCGGTCTGGGCAGCACTGCGAAGGAGCGCCAGTTGTGCGGTTGTCATCGTCGCCTCCTAGTTGACCGGGAACCACGACCCGGCCTGTCCGGCCTTGAACTCGTCGTCGTCCACCGGCATCACGCGCACCAGCGTGAGCGGCCCCAGTTCGACGTGCATCGCCGCGTCGTTGGCGACCTGTTCCGCGTGCATCCGGGCGAACGTCAGGTTCTCGCCATAGAAGTCGAGGCCCACCCACTTGCCTTCGACCGTCGCGAAGATGCCGCGATACTGCCGTTCGCGTGCCTTGCGTGCGCCCCGAAACTCGTACTTGCGTGCCATCGTCGTCGCCTCGTGAGAGGCAGGGGCCGAAGCCCCCGCCGGTTTACCGGAGATAGTTGGCCCCGTAGGTGCCGATGGCGTCCTGCCCGGCGTTGACGAGGATGGAGCCGCGCACGTGCTTCGCGGGTGCCTTCCACCCTGCGGCCTTCAGCACCGCGCCGTCCGCCTTGCGGATGAAGCAGAACACCGACCGGTGGGGGCCGGGGCCGTTGGCGACGATCCGGACGTTCTTGACGCCGGGGTCCACCGTCAGCGTCGGCGCGGCCGGGTAGTCGCCGTAGTTCTGCGCGTACTCGCGGTCGAGCCGCGCCTGCGTCGTCGCGAGGAAGGTGTCGAGGGCAATCTGAAACTCGGTGGCCGTCAGCGTCGTCGTCATCGTCGTCGTCTCCATACCCATAGTATACGCGATTGCTACTGCCAATGTTCCACTATCTTACATGCACCAGTTCGCGACCGCCACCGGCTGGTTCGCGATGGGGAGCAGCGTCCGGGTCTGCGCTTCGATCTGGACTTGCTTGAGCGACAGCCCGTGCTTGAACGTGTGCCCGATCTTCTCCTCGACGCGCACGTACTCCGCGAGCAGTTCGGGGTTGTGGATCCCGGCGAGCACCAGCGCCTCCTTCGGCGCGAAGATGCAGAACGCGCACGAGAGGCGCGGCATCCCGAGGTCATACGCTTCGTGATGGCGGACGCCCGACGCCTTGATGCGTGCCCAGACTTCCGTCTCCGTCCACTTGTGAATCGGGAGCCACGTGTCCACCGTGCGCTTACCGTTCGACGCCTGCGCGTCGGCTTCCAGTTCCAGTCGCAGCCCGGTGCCCGAGCAGAGCGTGCAGGTTTCCTTCGTGACCTTCGGCGCGGCCTTCTTGCCCTTGCGCTTGTCGGTGAGGCTCTTGCCCTTGCACACGCGGCACTTCTCACGCGCTGGCGATTCCTGCGCACGCAGCCCGAGGCAGTTCAGGATGCGCACCGGGCGCGACACGCCCTGCTCCTTCACGAGCGCCGTCAGGAGCTTGTACACCTGCGACCGCTTGTGGTCCGAGGTGCAGAACCGCGCGTCGGACGAGGGCCACAGCTTGCGCTCGAACTCGACCTGCGAGAGGAGGTCGCCAATCGTGCGCGTCACGACTTCAAAGCGGACGCCGTAGTGCGCGGCCTGTTCGGCGGCGAGCGCCTTGACGCCCTTCCACTCGACGCGCCCGAGGTCGCAGTGGACGACCACGAGACGGTCGCGCACGCCCTGCGCGGTCGCCTGCTCCGCCACGTAGTCGAGCATCGCCTGTGAGTCCTTGCCGCCCGAGGAGTTCACGAGAATCACGTCGTAGCTGGTCAGGTCCACCGTCGTCGTCGCCGTCGTCGCCACCGTCGTCGTCTCCACCGCGCTGGCGGCGGGGGACCATCCCCCGCCCCCGTTCGTGTCGAGCGGTCGCTGTGCCGCTCGTGCCGTTGGCTGGTCCGCTCAGGTCCAGCCGCCTCGCTCCCGGTGGCTTGCCGCCACCCGCGCCGTCGTCGTTCATAGAGTTAGACGTAGGGACGCGGAAAAGGTTCCAATGATATTTTTATTGTTCCTCTGGCCGAGGCAAGAACTCCTTTAGAATCAATGGTTTACGTGCCGTTCAAATGCGGCCGCAACCGGAGTCGAACGAGAAAGATGGAACATTGCCTGTATCAATCCAGTCTAATCTGGTGTAAGCTAGTTCGACGGTGACGATGACGGAGACGACGATGACCGCACAGTGGCAGGAAGACCGCGACTACGAGATCAGCGCACGCTACGACTACCGGCAGGAGGCGTTCGGCTCCTACTGCCAACTCCACCGCGTCCACTACGGGGCCGACTGCCCGGTGTGCGAGGACGCCATCGCGGAGGTTCAGTGGGCGCAGTGGGCGCAGGACGTGACGGAGCCGGGAGAGGCACGCGTCAGCCGCACGGCCCGTCGCGAGGTCATGCTGACGCTGCGACAGAACGGCTGGACGGTCGTGTGCCGGGGGACCACCGTGGTGTGGTCCCTGCCCGTCCGCACCACCGACGCCTGCGAGCACGGCTACCACCGGGCGTGCCGCGCCTGCGACCCCGACGGCAACTAACGGCAACAACGAAGGAGACGACGACGACGATGGCAACCGAACCGATTCCCGAACAGTACCTCCCGCGTGACGCGTTCTCGACCGCGCTGCGCGACCTGACCCGCAACCCCGGCGCGGTGCGCTCGTCCAGCAAGGTGGACCTGACGGACCTCTACGGCAACTCCGAGACGTGGGTCGTGGACACGTTCCGCCACGACGGCGACGAGACGGTCCTGCTCCAGCGCATCGACGGCACCGGCGGCATTCGCCTCGTGCTGCCCCCGGCCGTGACCGCCGCCATCTCGCGCCAGCGTGACCGCGCGACGACGGTGAACCGCAAGCGCGGGGCGCAGCAGGCCGTGGCGACCCGCATCGCTCGCGGCGATGTCCTCGGCAACCCGGACGCCCTGCGCAAGGCACGCAAGACGCCGCGCCGCCGCAAGGCTCGCCGCTCGCGCAAGGGCTAAGGCGGATGCGTCACAATGGGCCGGTGCAGCACGTGGGCTTCACCGGCCCCTCGTCCGGCATGACCGCCGCGCAGGCTGTCCGCGTCACGCAGGCGCTGACCAGTCTGCGTGGCGTCGGCGCGTCCACCGCCAACCACGGGATGTGCATCGGGGCCGACGAAGTGTTCCACGGGCTGGCCCGGTATCTCGGCTTCAGGCTGGTCGGCTGGCCCGGCGTGACCAACACCGGCACCGTCTACCGTCGCGCCGCCGTCACGTGCGACGAGGTGATGCCGGTCAAGTTCTTCCTCGACCGCAACCGCGACATCGTCCACGCGTCGAGCGTGCTGCTGACGACGCCCGACGGCGCTCGCGAACGCGTGCGCTCCGGGACGTGGGCGACCATCCGCTACGCCCGGCGCTGCAAGCTGCCGCTCGTCCTCATCGACCCGGCCGGGCGCACCCGCGTCGAGCACGTGCCGGGCATCGAGACGCTCGACGCCTACTGCGCCTACCTCGGGAACATTGACACTGTCATCAGCGTCTAACAGGACATGGCGAACGATACGCAACTGGCTGGCTGGCGCTACGCGGGAACCTTCTGCACGAAGTGCGAGGGCGAGGTGAGCGCGGAGGAACTGGTCGTCGTCAACGAGGATGGCGACTACGACGGCGAGGGCTTTCGCGACCTGACCACGGTGGCGCACGTCGAGTGCCCACCGGACGACGAGGACGCCGAACTGAACGACGAAGGCGGGACGGGAGCGCACTAGCCCCCGCCCCGCGCTCGGTCTTACTTCTTCGCTTCGACCGGCTTGCCCTGCTGCGCCGCCGGGGCCGACTTGCCGCCCAGCATCGCGCCGCTGGCAACCGTGCCCGTGCCCTCGTGCGAGGTCTGACCCGCGCCGCTCTGCGCCGACTGCGCCCCGCCCTCCGCCGCCGTGAACGCGAAGTTCATCGGCGCGGTTTCCTGATCGTCAGGGTTGCGCACGAGCACCGGGATCGCCGCGTCCGGACCCAGCCACACCGCCATGTTCACGCCCGTCGTGACTTCCTCCGGGCTGACCAGCGTGGTCGGCTCATCGTAGCCAGCGAAGTTGATGACGCTGCCCTCGACAAAGCCGGTGCCCTTCACGTGGATGTCGAAGTCCGGACTGCCCAGCACCGCCGTGCTCGGCTCCAGCGAGGTGAGCGTGGGCGCAGGCAGATCGACCGGCGGCAGATCGCCGCGCTCGGGGGCGGGTCGCTGCTGGAGGCGCTTGCCCGTCAGCACCTCGACGCGGTTCTGCTCGTCGCCGTCGAGGAGCTTGCGTCCGCTGTTCACGTCGCGCTGTTCGCGGAACGCCATCGCTCGCGGTGACTCGGCCTTCGGCTTCACCGGGCCACCCGCGCCGACATCCACCATCCCGAAGTAGGGATCGCGCTTCAGGTCTAAGCCCGTTTCACCGGGCAACAAGTCCACTGTCATATCGCCTCCTTCAAAGGCAGATGTCAAAGGGTCGTACGATAACACCCTCCGCTAACGGAGGTCAGGGATTCACGGGGTTCGGATCCTGCGGGGACGGCTCCGGCTCCGACTCAACCTCCACCGGGATGGACGCCTTCGGGTCCGTCAGGTTCACGTCGCACACCGCCCGGAAGGGCACCGGGATGCCCTCGTCCGGGCCGTGCTTCACCTGTTGCAGTTGCGCCACGGTCACGCTGGGTATCTTCGCCATCAGGCTCGACGCTGCATCATCGGCTCCACATGGGAGGCCGAGATGACACACTCGCACCGTCCCGCGACATGCTGCGCCGCCCAGACCCAGCGGCCGACGAGGTGCCAGTACTGGCGCTCGACGGCGGCGGCACGGCCGGGGACGGGTTCGACAATCCATGAGGCGTGACGAGGCAGACCCGCCTCGGGGAGATCGGCAATCAGCCGTTCACCGGGCAGGAGGCAGGGCCGGTCGGGCGGGACATACAGGCGCAGATCCCCCGCTCGCGGCAAGCGGCGCACGAGTCGCACGAATCGCCGGATCATGGCCGTGCTCCATCGTCTCCAGTCACACCAAACAGTGAGGTTGCAAATGCGCCACCACCGTGGTGGCCTCCCAGTGCATGGCTAGTATAAATGCACCATGCGACCGCGCTGTAGCAGAAAGCACAGCCCGTGTCCAGCCGTTGGAATTGTGACGGAATTTACACGCGTCCCTCGCGCTCGGCCTTCTTCACGCGGCGAATCGCCTGACTCACCTTCGATTCTTTCGCGCCCGTCTCCGCGAACGCGAACGCCGCCGCACTGGCTTGGCGCTGGGCGGGACCGCCGCACGTGGGACAGGGACGCGTCGTGTCGGACTGGCGCGAGAGGTCAATCACTTCGTGCCGATGACCGGCGAGGCAGAGGTATTCCCAGATAGGCATCTCAGGTCACTTCCACGGAGCCATGACCCAGAGGACCGTCCAGATCACGAGGAGGAGGAACGCCGCTGCGGCGCACAGGAGCCAGAGTTCCGACTGGCGCTGCGTCACGCGAACTGAAAGAGCAGCCAGACGAGGAAGCCGGTGGCGAACATGGAGAGGCCGAGGATAACAAAGAATCCCAGCCAGTGCTCCGCGCGAGGGTCACGCATCGAACAGCGGCAACGAATGCGGCGCATGCTCCATCGCCGCCCGAACCGCATCGGCCATGTGGTGGGCGTTCGGTTTCCGCGCACACCTGTACCGCACGTTCAGCGGACAACTGACATTGAAGGTCCAGACCTTGCGCTCCGTCTCCCGCACCGGATGAATGTCCGCACCGCACTGCGCACAACTCACGACGATGTCGAAGACGGACACCGGACAGGTTTTGCGCACCTCGATGCGATGACGCGCCCCATTGAGGCCGATCTGGCCCTGCGCGATGTAGAGGTATGGGAGGAGTGTCGGCCACAGTGGATGCTCAAAGATCGTCATCGACACGTTCTCCCATCACCGAGTTGTGCGCCGCACCGCGAACAGAACGTCCCGTTCATGTACCACTGCCACTCGTGCTCACGCGCGACAACGAGCGGGATGCCCCATCGCTTCTGACCGCAGTCGCACGGCGTGCCGACATCGGGTTTGTAGTCCTCACCGTACTCGTGGGTCCACGTGTGCCCGGTCGCACACGGCGCGTCGTCAGGCATTACTGGGCCGTGAACTTGTCGCGCATCGCGTCGAGCAGGTTCTCGGGTGTCGGGTGCCAGCCAGACACCTGACGCGTCACTCCAGCCACACGGAAGAACAGCGCCCACTGGCCTTCGTCGTTGCTCTCGATCATCCACTGCACCAACTGCGACTCGGGAACGGGCATCACTGGCTCCTCTCAGAACGGCTTGTGGCCGAGGCCCGGCGCGAGATCACCGGCCTCCGCCTGCGCACGCAACACCCGGTGGATGCCGTCGGGAAGTCCTAGTTCACGACGGCCCTCGGCCAGTTCGCGGCGCAGATCGGCCACGTCTTCCTCGGCCTTCGCGAGCGCGGCTTCCAAGCGATCCACGCGCCGCTTCAGTACGTCAGCGTCGGCCATCGTAATCTCCCCTTCGGGCTACGGCTGGCACGTGACCGGATGCAACCCGCACGCGCGACCAGTCGGACACCGCCCCTCTGCGTCCACCGGGGCATGTGGCGGGGCATCTCGTCACGTCAGAGCTTTCCAACACGTGCCTCCGGCCCGAACGCGTCGAACTCCAGCACGGGCTTGGCGAGCGCGGCCTTCATCCGATCCAGCGTCGGCCCCAGTTCCTCGGGCGTGTTTCCGACGACGGCCACGGCCTCGGTCGTAATCGAGTGCGGCTGCGCGATGTCGCCGTCATCGTACGCCTCGTGAATGCCGTACGACACCTCGCCCTGCTGCACCTGTCGCACGACCCGATACGTCCACGCCATCACAGCACCGCCGTGTTCAGCCACCACGCGATGAAGAACGTAATGCACCGCCCCGTCCCTCGCGGGTCGAGGATGCGCCCCACCATGATCGGGTCGCCCGACCGATGCGTCACGCTGCCGATCTCATCGAACACCTTGAGCGCCATCGCACGCTGGGTCGCGTCGAGCACCGCAGGCTTCACCAGCGTGAACGGGAAGTCCGGCTCGTCGTACGAGTCCGACACCAGCAGCGTCTTGTGTTCCTTCTTGCCGTCCTTCTCGACGGTGAAGCTCTCGTCCCGGTGGATCAGCGTGTCGTCCACGTAGCGGCCTTCGCCAGCCGGAAGCAGTTGGGCCTTCGCGCCGAAGTGGCTGTACTTGTAGTCGCGCGTTTCGTGCGGCGGCTTCTCGCGCTGGACGCGCACGGCCAGCGTCGTCACCGGGAAGTTCGGCACCACGAGATAGCCAGCCTCGACGGCGACCTTGATCTTTTCGTAGTACGTAATGCGCCTCGCGACCCGGTTCAGCGCCGAGTTCAGCCCGGCCAGCTTCCAGCCGTTCGCCGTGGCGATCAGGAGATGCTCCTCCAAGTCCGTCTGCTCGCGTTGTAGGGCGGCGACCTTCTCGACGCACCAACCGCCGAGGGCGGCTTGCGTCGGGGCGAGGTCGGCCGGGGAGAGGGCCACAAGGGCCAGATCGTCAGGAACCGCAGTCGTCGCCATCATCGCCTCCTTACGAATTGACCGGCATCTGGTCGAGCGGTAACGTCACCGACAGCAAGACGCCGCGTGCGTCACATGGACGGCACGCTTCGCGGAAGCGGCTCTCGTCGTTCCACGTCTCTTGACCTTCGGGGTTGAACCGATTGCTCTGCACGACGCGCGTCCAGACGACGCGATCCGTGGTTCCTCGATCCTCCACGCGCATGACCTCGATGTGGCACCACGCACTCGGCTTGTCCGGCTCCCAGATGAAGTGATCGCCCGGATTGATCGGGCCGTCGTAGCCCTCCGGCGCGGCCGGGACGATCTTGATGGCCCGGATCGCCGTGCCCCACCGCTCCCAGTCCTCCAGCGCGTGCTTCAGGTTGTCGGTATCGTCCCAGAGGTCGTAGGCGCGAAGCAGTTCTTCCACGCGAGCGAGGTGCGCATCGTCAGACATCGTCGTCTCCAGTTGGTCAGGGCGGCTGTTGATTCAGCCCCAGTCGCGACTGCCGCATCCCCTGCCGGTTCAGCGGACCCCGTCACACGAACATCAGCATGAGTATCCCGATACCGATCATGACGCCGAACAGGAAACCAAGCACGAGCCGCAGTGCGTTGGGTCCGGTCATGCGATCAACGTCGTCGGGGGCACCGGGAAGTCCTTCTCTCGATGTCTCCAGAGATGCAGCACATACGGGTGATGGTTCACGTACGTGCTCTTACGCGGATGGTACTGCACAACCGTGTCGTCCTCGCCCCAGAAGCGATCCTTCACGAAGCACATCTCCTTCCACGTCGGGATCCGCATCTTGCCCTGCATGTTCCTCGCGTGGACGCTGACGTGCTCCCAGCCGCGCATCGACTCGTCCACCTCGCGGTTGGTCCCGTCGTCCGCGATGATCGCCAGTATCCAGCCCGGTACCGGTGACAGCATTGCCCACGCGCCCCAGCCAGCGCCCGGCGGTGAACTCCACTCGCTGCCGTCCGTGACCCGGCCCTCGTCAGGCGGTCGAAACACGTCGCTTCAACTCGGCGTCGATGTGGTCTTTCGTCCACGTATCACGGAGCCGGATGGCGTCGTGCCGCATCGACACGAGCGCGAGATAGGGCAGCGTCTTGAGAAGCTCCGGGAAGTCCGGCCCACGGCCCGGCGGACCCTCCTCACCCGGTGGCCCGGCGGGACAGCCCTTACTCGACTCGTCGGGCATTCGCCACCCACAGCTTCGCCGTTTCCAGATAGGTCGCCGCGACGTGCAGTGCTCGCACGTCCATCTGGACTTGCGCGTGCGACGGCAGTCCCTTCATCTGGTTGATCGTGTTCAGGCTCTCCTGCATCTGCGCGAGCAGGGCATTGAATGCGTCGTCCATCGTCGCCTCCTCAGTCGTCTAAGTCGATTCGTCGTTGACCCGGCACCGCTGGCACGAGCGGCTCGGGCGTCTTGATGTGCGTCAGCTTGGCGCGGTACGTCGTGGGCGTGAGTTTCGGGACCACTTTGCCGAGGGCGTCCAGTCCGGGAGCAATGCCCTCGATGCCTGACGCCGCCTTCGCAGCGGCAATGCCGAGGTCCGAGAACGCCAGCCCGGCCTGCTCAAGCTGCTTGACGACGTGCGAGACATCGACCCCAATGACGCCGTCCAACTTCCCGATGACGCCACCGCCACCACCGCCTCCGGCGCTGTACCCGCCCCCGTTGCCGCCACCGACATACGTACTGTTGCCGCCGCCCCCACCGCCCCACTCGTTGACGACACTGCCGCCGACGATATGACCTCCGCCACCGCCGCCCCCACCGCCGTACACGTAGTCCACGTCGGACGCGAACGCATGCTCGTGACCGCCCATGATCGGCTTCAGCCCCATCGCGCTCTGCACGGTATCCTCCACCCAGTCCAAGACGCGACTGGCGATGGCGGCGGGACTTCGCGCGTCCCGGATGTCCTCGTCGGTGATACTGAGCCGCGCTCCACGGCCGTCGCTGTCCGTCAGTGAGAAAATCGTGCAGGCCGACAACGGGTCGGCCATTGATTGCAGCGTCCAGCCCGGCGCGACATCCATCTTCGACAACGCGTTCATGATCTGCGTCGAGGTCATGACGGCTTGCCTCCGCGCATCTCGCCCTCCAGTTGCATGAAGGCAACCCACGCCGCCAGTTCGCGCTTCGTTTGCTCGGTGGCAATCATCGTCGGTGGCTCCCCGGATGCCCGGATGCGCTGGTTCGCGCATCGCATACACAACCGCACGACTCCCTGCGTGGGCGCGTGCGGCCGATACACGATCCCGACCGCGCAATCGGCGCACACGCCCATGAGGTCATCGAGGAAATACCCTCGCGTGCTACAGACAAGGATAATCTCATCGACCTCGCTCATGCGCTCCTCATCTCTCGGTGCCCTGCTCTACCTCGGCTCGCTCTTGGCTTTCGGTGTACTCACAAGAAGTGGCTCGTTCCTCGTCTTCGGTCTACTCAGAGTGCTTGACTCGTTCTTTCATCTCGGTCCCCTCAGCCGTGAGGACTCGCTCCATCCGCTGGGTACGCTCACCTAACACGGCTCGATCAACATCGACGGTGCGCTCGTTACCTTCGTCTCGCTCGCATAACGCGGCGCTCTCCGTTCAAACGGCTCGCTCGATACACTCGGTACTGTCACCCGAACGGCTCGCTCGAAGCGCATGGTCCTCTCCACGTCCTTGGCTCGCTCATTGGGTCCGGCGCTCGCGGATGTCACGGCTCGCTCTGCTGGCATGGTGCGCTCGTTGTGAACGACTCGTTCCGATCCGATGGTGCGCTCTGTAACCTCGACTCGCTACCTTCCTGCGGTGCCCTCAACGACAGTGGCTCGCTCGCCATCATCGGCGCACTCTTTCATGTCCGGCTCGCTCACCGTATACGGTGTCGCCTCTCGGCATACGCGGCTCGCTCCTTGATCTCCGGTGCCCTCTATCATCGCGGCTCGCTCCCGCTTTCGGTGCCCTGCGTCGTCGCGGCTCGCTCGAAAACGTCGGTGCCCTCATCAACAACGGCTCGCTCGTGCCGCTCGGTGCGCTCGATGGTGGACGGCTCGCTCCAATGCTTTCGGTGCTCGCAAGATCATCGGCTCGCTCGCGCGATCTGGTTCACTCGTATGCAACGGCTCGCTCACCCAACTCGGTGCCCTGAGATGAAACGGCTTCGCTGTAACGCCTCGGTGCCCTCTACCTTTCCGGCTCGCTGGTCAGCTTCGGTTCGGATCTCTGGTGGCGGCTCGCTCGCTTGGTTAGGTCCGGTCGCATGACTCGGCTCACTCGGTAGCTTCGGCCCTCTGGTCATCAACGGTTCGCTACTCCACCACGGTGCGCTCGTGAGGGGCGGCTCGCTCTCTGTCAACGGTACGGCCTCTCGACTTGGCTCGCTCACTCTCGACGGTGCGCTCGTTTGAAGCGACTCACTCTGCGCTAACGGCACGATCACGGTTAGCGGCTCGCTCTAGCCATGCGGTGCGCTCTTTCCAGTTGGCTCGTTCGTAACGCTCGGTACGCTCACGCTACACGACTCGCTCTCCATTGCTCGGTGCCTTCAGCCATGCTGGCTCGCTCAACATGCACGGTACTCTTCCGGATCCCGGCTCGCTCCGTCCCGATTGGCACTCTCAAGAGGCACGGCTCGCTCGGCTGCAACGGTCCTCACGTCGAACTTGGCTCGCTCTTGTGCATCGGTTCACTCGCCGTGGGCGGCTCACTCAATCTGCCGGTACGCTCCTGCGAGACGGTTCGCTCGAAAACGTCGGTACGCTCATCAACAACGGCTCGCTCTCGCAGTTCGGTTCACTCGCGATGGGCGGCTCGCTCGACACAACCGGGACTTCGTAGGATACGGCTCGCTCGTTCTGCTCGGGTCACTCGCCGTGCGCTGGCTGATTCAGTTTGCGCTCGTAGTTTCGACGGATCAGTTAGTCCGCCCACGGATAGTTCGGCACGAGAATCTCGTGAACGTGACCGAGATGGGCCAGCACATACGGCTTCGGCGGTAAGGCGCTGTAGTGATACCGATACGCCACCGCGTGCCAGTGAGCCAAAAATAACTTCGTCGCGTATCGCTGCGCCCGGAGATGGATGCGTGCCTGCGGCAGCAAGCCCTGCTCGTACGCGGCCTTCGTCTGCGTGTCGCGCTTCCAGTTCTTCGTCGTCAGCGCCGTCGCGGCCTGATCGGAGAAGTCGTGGTTCGCGTTCTTCGCTTCTTCCTGCACCTTGCGCTGGACGTAAATCTTGCCGTAAAAGTCGTCCTTGTGCGCCTGCTGCTTCGTGAAGCTCTCCCCGATGATCCAGCAGAGGCGCTTCAACGCGCCGTTCCACGGCCGCTTCTGGCCTTCCTTCCACTGCACCGTCGGATCGAGTCCGGCGAAGCGCCAGATGTGCCCGACCGTCGGGGCTTTCGTGATGTCAATGTGCGCGAGCAAGCCTGCGCTGATGACCGGGCCGATCCCGATGATGCTCTCCGCCCACTTGCCGACCGGGTTGTTCTGGCTGTACGTGCCGAGGGCGCTCTTGATGTTGCGCTCCAGCACCGCCGTGTTATCGAACAGCCAGCCGAGTAACTGGTTCGGTTCGCCAGCCTCCTCCAGCGTGCGTGCCTGATGCGCCGCGCGAATGCGGTCGCGCTGCATCTGGTAGTACGCGTCTACGAGGAAGCGAGCCTCCGTGGCCGTGAGCGTGGCCGCAGCCTTCTTGAGGTCGCGATTCAGGCGTTTGATGGGTTCGAGGTCGTCCAGTGGTTCCATCGTCGTCGTCTCCGTCGTCAAAGTAACTCAAAGGGAACACCAACATGGTGCCCCTTTGAGGTCGTATGTATGTTACGCCTGCGCCCGTCGTCGGCTGCGAATCTTTGCCGCGATCCCGGCAAGGCCGCTGCCCAGCAGAATCAGTGACGCCGGTTCCGGCACCGCTGCGGGAGGCACATCGTCGCACGGGTCCACGGTGCAGAACTGCGTCGGCGTTCCCGTCGGGCTGTCGCTGATCAGGAAGATTTTGTCTTGCCCATCGTTGAAACCCGTCAACCCGAACGTGAAGTCGATCCGGCGCGTGCCGACCGGCGCGATGAACGGCGCGTAGTTGGTACATGTCGCGGCCAACCCCGTGCCTGCGGTCACGCCTGCGCAGCCAGCCGCCATGATGTAGTCGGCAAAGCCCACCCCGTTGCTGATGCTCGGCGCGGGGGTCGCGGGGGAGAACGAGAAGCTCCCGATGTTCGTGCCCCCCAGATTGAAGAAGTTCACCGTCAGGTCGCTCAACATCTGCGGCGTGCTGGTGTCGTTGACATCGAACCCGATCAGGAACTCCCGCCCCACGTCCTGCGAGAACGCGAGGAGGTCCGCCCCGACGAACGACTTGAACAGCGGGTTCGGCACGAACGGGGTGCCGCCGCCGGTATCGCCCGTGGGCGTCGGCCAGTTCGCCGGATCCTGATTACAACCGCTGCCGCCGGGGCCATAGAACACGCACGGGTTGTTGGTCGTGTTCTGGTACGTGTTATCCGGCGCGGTGTATCCGATGATCGGAGAGGCACCAGCATTGGTTGTCCAGAGACAGAGCGCGGCGCACACCGCGAGTAGCCCACATAGTCGCTTCATCACGCCTCCTGCTGGGGAAAGGAAGAAAGACCCTACGTGTCGGCTTGCTGGAGAAGTTTGAGGGCCGCTGAAAACTTCGCCACCTTGTCCGCGTCCTGCTGCGCCCGTGCTCGCAACGCCGCCATCTGCTCGCGTGCGCGACGGGTCGCGTCTGCGACTTCGTCGGCCAGCGCGTCAAGCGTATCAAGGGTCGCCTCCAGCGCGGCAAGGCCGGACGCAAAATCTTCGGGCAAGGGGGACTGAGGGTCGGGCACGAACCGCGCGTCTTCTGGCAGCACCAGCACACGGTCCCGGAGCCGGTCCCCGTCTGACCGCTCGCGACGATGCGGCCGGTTCGCCGCCGCCTTCTCCATCGCCGCCTTGATCTCCGCACGCTCGACCATCGCTCCTCCGGCATCGGGCTGTGTCGCCGTCGGAAACGTGCGGCTATCGACTACGTCCTCGACTTCGCGGCCTTTGAGATCGCGGAAAGATGGCATCGCCCACTCCCAGAGTTGTCTAAGTCGCACGCCACACGGCGAAGCCGCGCCGGTCAATCGTCAACCGAAGTACCGTCGCGCACGTCCCGCACTGGATGGCCGTCCACGCCGTCGCGTACCGCAGACGAGCACCGCAGTCGCACACCAGTTCGGGTAGGCGCGGCGCATCGTCTGATGACGGAGATGGGGACGTGTCTAGATCGTCCATCAGGGCGTCACTTCTTGAAAACCGAGATGCGGAAGGTCGCGACCGCGAATCCCGTGGAGCGCGATGAAGTGCCGCTGCACCAGCCACGTCCGCTCGTTGCAAGTCACGGGCACATACGGCCCCTGCTGCGCGACGAGCGCCTCGATGTATCGCTGCGTCTCGGGGTTGCTGTAGTGCAACGGCTGGCCGCAGTGACACGTCGTCATGCGGAGGCACCGGGCAAAGTGGAACAGCGTTCCACTTTGCTACGCAAGTAGTCGTGCATGTTCGCCGTCGGCGTGTCCCACCGGAAGATTCGGATTCACGTGCGATCCACCGTCGGCGTCGGCATCGGGGTCGGGTGCCACCATGACAGGAGGTTCCGCATCTTCGTGCGGCCCTCGGCGCTCGTCAGCTTCGCCTGCATCATCAGCTTCACCGTGTCGATCATCTGCTCGACCAGTTGATCCCGGTACTCCGCCTCGGTCGGGCACTCGTGGTCCGGGTCAAACTGAAAGCCCGAATGACAGTGGCAACAATGGACATCGAGCGCCGTCCCGTGCGCACATCGCGGGTCGTCCGCGATCACGTCGGCTCCTCGGGTAGGAACGAGAACGTCTCCGTGGTGTCCGCGCTGAACGCTCCGAAGAACCCTCGCCACGCAGGTTCATCGAACACGAGATCGCCGTTCTTCTCCCACGACCCATCGAGGCCCGACGTGCTTTGAAAGACGCGCACATGCACGTGCCCACCGCGCTGGATGTACCGAAACCGGAACTTCACGCTGGCTCCTCTCGGGACATGACGGGCTGCGCATCGTCCCACTCGTGACCGCAGACCTGACAGAGCCACAGTCCCGCGATGCGCTCCTGCCGAAGACTCTGACAGGACGGGCAGCGCACGTCCTCGGTCAGCGTGCCCTGCTCGGCGGAGTACGCGAGATAGCGCGTGACCTTCGCGACCTTGGCCTGCTCCATCGCCTTCGACTGCTCGGTGTTCAGCCACGCATCGAGGCCAGCCATCCCCAGCACCGCTCGCAGATCGCAGAACTCCACATAGAAGCGGTCCTCGTTCGTCAGCGTCTGGCCCGGCTGCACTTCGGTGATCCCGAAGCGCAGAATCTTCGACAGCCGCTGCGCGACCTCGCCGCATTCTTCAATCGCAATCGTGAGGAGATGTTCCTGTCGCGTCATGGGGTTTTCTCGGCGTAGATGCGCTCCAGAATCTCCACTTGCTTCTCGGAGAGCCGGTGGCCGCGCGTGATCTGGTCGCTGAGACTTTCGATGAACTGCTGCTCCCACGGCGTCAGGTTCGCCCCGTGATCGACCACCGCCGTCAGCCACTCGCGGTGCATCTCGTGGTCGTCTCTCGCCATCACGCCTCCAGCCGGAGACATTCGAGGGGCAACCAGTTGCGCGTTCCGGCCACGTCGATGATGTCCTTCACGTGCGCTTCGCACTGGCCGTTGTCGTGCCGATGAATCATGGTCTGGCCGCGCGTAATGGTATCGAGATCGACCAGATACGTCTGGCCCAACTGGACGCGCTCCTCGAACGTGCAGAGGCCGTCGTCGGTCGCGAGTTTGATCAGGGTGGCTCGCACGATGTGCATCGTCGTCTCCGTCGTCGCCTACTCGCACACGAGCTTACACCTACATCTGCGTCCAGTCGAGTGGCCCCACCGAGAGCAGCACCGGGCGAATCGGCGTCCCGAAGATTGTGAGGAAGATGTCCTCGCCCTTCAGGATGCGCAGGCGCTCCTCTGGCGTCAGTTGCCACCGGGTGATGACCTTGTGATCCGGCGTAACGATACTGGGCAGCGGCACGTACTGCGGCTGGTCCTTCGCGATCACCGTCGCCTTCGATCCGGTCGGCACCATCGCGGGGTTGACGCGCGGGTCCACGGGTTCCATGTCAGTGGAGCGTTGGGCCAACCTGCACGACAACCTCGCGCTTCGTGCCAGCCGCCTGCTCGATGACGCGCACGCGATACCGGGCCAGCAGCTTCTTGATATACCGCCGCGCGACACGCGGCGTGTCTACCACGAAGCCGACCGCGTGTCCCGCCTCGGCCTCCTCGCCAATCACGCGGATGCGCTCATCCTCGGGCAGATGCGAGATGTCGGTGGCGTCGTCGGGCACCAGTGGATCCATCGCAGAGGCAGCGTAAAACAGCCCCAGTAGCCTCGCCTAGAACATTCTGCGCTCGATGGCTTGCCGGGACTCGTCCGCCCCGCCGCCAATCTTCAGGAGGTCCGTGGCCGCAATCGTGGACCCTCGCGCTAGTTCTCCGAACGCGCCAGCGGCACCGTCCAACTGGTCATCGTGTGCGCCGTGCGGGGCCATGCTCACCTCCGCGAGAAACTGGGCGTTCCACGCGCCCTCCAACAACTCGATGCCGCCGACCTCGGCTTGGATCAGCATCGGTTGCCAGCGCAGTTCCTTCGCACGCGTGCTCGGCACGCCCCGGTAGTTGAACCCGGCCATGTGCTTGCGCCGCATGTTGATGATGGCGAGGCCAGCACTCCCCGGCTCCTGCTCCTCGCGCACCCGGCACTCGGGGCCGTCGCGCACAGCGGTCTGGCGAATCAGCGCGTTCACATCGCCGCTGCTGGCCTGCACGCGCACGATGTCCGTGAGGTAGAACCGCTGGCTCGCGACGTGGCGCTCCATCTTGGCTCCCACGGTCCAATCCGGGTCCGATCCGGGCCGTGACTCGCTCCCGCCAATGTCCCAGAACCGGCACGCCTGCTTCGGGCCGTGGGGGAGACTGGCGACGATGGGGAACCACACGGTCTTCGCCAGCACACCGCCCGGCGGGGTCGGGCGCTGCTGATAGAGCGCGTTCCACCAGTGGCCGGGGAGCGTGGACTTGATGGCGTCGAGGCTCTTGACGTTGTACCGGGAGGGCCAGAGCGCCTCGCCGGGCATCCGCCCCAGTGGGTCATCAGGAGCATCGCAGATCGCCGGGAGAGTCAGGCTCTCCCACTGCTCGCCGCCGACGCTGGCCTGCTGGCGCAGTCGGCCGATGAGGTCTTCCTCGTGCCAGCGCGTCTGAATGACGATGACAATCCCGCCCGGCTCCAGCCGGGAGCGTGCGGTCGCGCTGTACCAGTTCCACGCGCGGTCCCGATAGACCTGTGACGAGGCTTCGATGGCGTCCTTGATGGGGTCGTCAATGATGAGGAGGTCCGCGCCGCGCCCCGTGATGCCGCCCGTCATGCCGACGCACTGCATGCGTCCGAGGTGGCCGGTGATGCGCCAGTCGTCCGGCCGGTTGAACTGGCGACGGACATCGATGTCGAACACTTCTTTGCCGACCAGCGCCAGTGCATCGCGAGCGCGTTCGCCCCAGCCTCA
>Ga0207686_10000042_pt1 | contig 122852 bp, 108 predicted proteins | sample KBSM24metaG_FD_184396 | JGI IMG/M metagenome (GOLD analysis project Ga0207686, IMG submission 184396) | Miscanthus rhizosphere microbial communities from Kellogg Biological Station, Michigan, USA - KBS M2-4 metaG (SPAdes) (version 2) | ecosystem: Host-associated > Plants > Roots > Rhizosphere... | reverse complement strand
GGTCGAGCTGCTCGAGGCCGCCGAAACCCTCGTCGGCGAGGGCTACACCGTCCTCCCCTACACCAACGACGACCCGATCCTCGCCCGCCGCCTCGAGGAGGCCGGCTGCGCCGCGGTGATGCCGCTGGGCTCGCCGATCGGCTCCGGTGCCGGCATCCGCAACCCCTACAACGTCGCGATCATCGCCGAGCGCGCCACCGTCCCGGTCATCCTCGACGCCGGCATCGGCACCGCCTCCGACGCCGCACTGGCGATGGAGCTCGGCTGCGACGCCGTGCTCGCGGCCAGCGCCATCTTCGGTGCCGAGGAGCCGGCGGCGATGGCGCGGGCCCTGCGCGCCGCCGTCGAGGCCGGCCACACCGCCCGCCGGGCCGGCCGCATCCCCCGCCGCACCCACGCCGAGGCATCGACCCCCTACCAGGGACTTCCGGACCTCTCCTGACGCCCTCCGTTCGTCGTTCCTCGGCTATGTCCCGACAAACGACGACCTGAGCGGCGCCCCTCTACCATGGGCACTTCGCCCCTGTAGCTCAGCTGGTTAGAGCGGTGGCCTTTTAAGCCGCGCGTCGCGGGTTCGAGTCCCGCCGGGGGCATTTGGCCGGGGATGACGACGCGCGCGAGGTCTCCTCGATCGGCGCCAGGCACGACGAGCACCTGCTCCGCGTCCCCTGTGATGTCGAGGCCGAGGACGACGTCCGCCTGCAGCGCATCCACAACGAGGTCGAACGGGGCTTCGACGCCCTGCGCGACATCGACGACGGCGTCTCCGTCTTCGGCTCCGCCCGGATCCCGGAGGGACACCGCTGGTACGAGCTCTGCCGCGAGACCGCGGCCTGCCTGGCCCACCACGGCTTCACCGTGATCACCGGTGGCGGCCCCGGCCTGATGGAGGCGGCCAACCGCGGCGCCCAGGAGGGGGGCGGCCTCTCGGTCGGCCTCAACATCGAGCTGCCGCACGAGCAGCACTCCAACCCCTACCTGGACCGCAGCCTCGACTTCCACTACTTCTTCGCCCGCAAGCTGATGTTCGTCCGCTACGCCCGCGCCTTCGTGATCATGCCCGGCGGCTTCGGCACCCTCGACGAGATGTTCGAGAGCCTGACCCTGATCCAGACCAACCGGATCCAGCACTTCCCGACGATCCTCGTCGACTCCGCCCACTGGAAGCCCCTGCTCGACTGGATCGACGACTCGCTCGAGGACGACGGCATGATTGGTCCCGCCGACAAGGAGCTGCTGGTCACCGCCGACACGCCCGAGGAAGTCTGCGACCACGTCCGCCGCGCCAGCGTGCGGCAGAAGCAGCTGGCGCCCTAGCTAGTGCCGGAAGTGCCGGTGCTTGGTGAAGACCATCGCCACGCCGCCCTCGTCGCAGGCGGCGATCACCTCGCCGTCGCGTTTGGAGCCGCCGGGCTGGATCACGCAGTTGGAGCCGGCCTGGATCGCCAGCTCGGGGCCGTCGGCGAAGGGGAAGAAGGCGTCGGAGGCGACGGCGGAGCCGGCTAGTAGGGCCTCGGCGTCCTCGCCGCGGGCGTCGCGGCACTTCTCGACCGCGAGCCGGACCGAGTCGACGCGGGACATCTGGCCGGCGCCGATGCCGAGGGTCGCCCCGCCCTTGGCGATCACGATCGCGTTGGAGCGGACGCGGCGGCAGACGGTCCAGGCGAAGAGCATGTCGGCCCATTGCTCCTCGCTCGGCTGCGTCTCCGTCACTACCTCCATGATCTCGCGCGGCTCCGGGTCGCCGTCGCGGTCCTGGATCAGCAGCCCGCCGTGGACGCGTTTGACGTCGCGCTCGCCGGGGTCTGCCTGGCGCCGCTCCTCCTCGCAGAGGATCCGGATCGACTCCTTCTGCTGCAGCACCGCCAGCGCCCCGTGCTCGTAGTCGGGCGCGCTCAGCACCTCGACGAAGTTCTTGTGCAGCTCCTCGGCCAGCGCGCTGCTGACCGGGCGGTTGAGCGCGATCACGCCGCCGTAGGCGGAGAGCGGGTCGCAGGCCAGCGCCTTCAGGTAGGCCTCGAGTCCGTCCACCCCGATCGCCACCCCGCAGGGGTTGTTGTGCTTGACGATCACGCAGGCCGGCTCGTCGAAGTCGTCGACCAGCCCGCGGGCGGCGTCGAGGTCGAGCACGTTGTTGAAGGAGAGCGCCTTGCCGTGCAGCTTCGAGACCCGCGAGAGGATGTGGCTGCGCGCCCCGGCGTCGGCGTAAAGCGCCGCCCGCTGGTGCGGGTTCTCGCCGTAGGAGAGGTCGAGCACCTTCTCGTAGGCGACCGCCAGGTGTTCCGGGAAGTCCTCGTACTCGGTCGAGAACCAGCGGCTGATCGCGGCGTCGTAACGGGCGGTCTGGGCGAAGGCCTCGTTAGCGAGCCAGTGCCGGGTCGAGGCTGAGATCTCGCCGCCGCTCTCCTCCAGCTCGGCGCAGACCGCGTCGTAGGCCTCGGGCTTGACGACGACGGCGACGCCCTCGTGGTTCTTGGCGGCGGCGCGGATCATCGTCGGGCCGCCGATGTCGATGTTCTCGATCGCCACCTCAGGCGCCACCTCGGCGCCGGCCACGGTCTGCTCGAAGGGATAGAGGTTGACGACGACGACGTCGATCGGCTCGATCCCCTCGCGCGCCAGCGTCGCCATGTGCTCGGGGTCGTCGCGGCGAGCCAGCAGCGCCGCGTGCAGGCGCGGGTGCAGCGTCTTCACGCGGCCGTCGAGGATCTCTTCCTGGCCGGTGAACTCGGAGACGTCGGTCACGGTCAGGCCGGCCTCGCGCAGGGCGCCGGCGGTGCCGCCGGTGGAGAGGATCTCGACCCCGAGCGCGGCCAGGCTCTTGGCGAAGTCGGCGACGCCGGTCTTGTCGGAGACCGAGATCAGCGCCCGCCGCACGCGGATCGCGCCGTCGTTGGCGCTTCCGTCGCGGGTGTCGGCTGCGGTCTCAGTCATCGATCACGACGGTCCGGGGATCGTCGGCGTCGATCCTAACCCGGCCCTCCGCGATCATGCGGATCGCCTCCGGGTAGAGCCGGTGCTCGACCGCGTGAACGGCCTTCTCCAGCTCCTCGCGATCGCCTCCCGGCGGCACCGCGACCTCGCGCTGGAGGATCGGCGGGCCGGTATCGACCCCCTCGTCGACGAAGTGCACCGTCACACCCGTGGTCTCCACCCCGGCCGCCAGCGCCTGCCCGATCGCGTCGAGCCCGGGGAAGGCCGGCAGCAGGGCGGGGTGGACGTTGACGATGCGGTTGCGGAAGCGAGCGACGAAGCCGTCGCTGAGCAGCTGCATGTAGCCGGCGAGCACGACCAGGTCGGCGCCCCGCGACTCGATCCACTCCGCCATGTCGGCGTCGCGCGCGACCCGGTCCTCGTACTTGTCGGCGGCGAAGACACCGGTCGCGACCCCTTCGACCTGCGCCCGCTCCAGCGCCCAGGCATCGGGCTTGTCGGTCCCGACCCCGACCACCTCGATCCCCTCGCGCCGGTGCAGGGTGTCGAGGATCGCCTGCAGGTTGGTGCCCGAGCCCGAGGCCAGGACGACGATCTTGAAGTCGCTCACCGCCGAGAAGCTAACCGCTGGCGGGGACCACCGCGATGTCCTCCAAGGCGAATTTGCCGTTCGCCTCGTCGGGGTCGCCGAGCGGGTAGTCGCCGGTGAAGCAGGCGTCGCAATGGTCCTCGGGACCGCCGCCGATCGCCTCGTAGAGACCGGCCATCGAGAGGTAGGCGAGCGAGTCGGCGTCGAGCTCGTCGGCGATCTCCTGGATGCTGCGCTTGTGGGCGATCATCTCCTCGCGGGTCGACATGTCGACGCCGTAGTGGCAGGGGTTGCGGATCGGCGGCGCCGAGATCCGCAGGTGCACCTCGCGGGCGCCGGCGTCGCGCAGCATGCCGACGATCTGGCGGGTGGTGTTGCCGCGCACGATCGAGTCGTCGACGACGACGATCCGTTTCCCGGCGATGATCTCCGGCAGCGGGTTGAACTTCAGCCGCAGGCCGTGCTTGCGCAGCTCCTGGCCGGGCTGGATGAAGGTGCGGTTGACGTAGCGGTTCTTGATCAGGCCGTCGTCGCGCGGCAGTCCCGAGGCGAGCGCGAAGCCCGCCGCCGCCGGGTTGCCGGAGTCCGGCACCGCGATCACCAGGTCGGCTTCGACCGGCGCCTCGCGCCAGAGGATCTTGCCCATCTGCCCGCGCACCTGCTGCAGCACCTTGCCCTCGAGCCGGCTGTCGGGGCGGGAGAAGTAGATGTGCTCGAAGACGCAGGTCGCCTTGCGCTGGGCCTTGACCACCTGCCGCGTCTCCAGCCCGCGCTCGGTCAGGCTGACCATCTCGCCGGGATGCACTTCGCGCATCAGTTCGGCGCCGATGATGTCGAAGGCGCAGCTCTCCGAGGCGACCGCGAAGCGGCCGTCGATCCGCCCCAGCGAGAGAGGTCGGATCCCGTGCGGGTCGCGGAAGGCGACGATCGCGTGCTTGGTCATCACCACGGTTGAGTAGGCGCCCTCCATCCGCGGCATCACCTCGGCCACCGCGTCCTCGATCAGCTTGCCGCCGTGGGAGGAGAGCAGGGCGGCGATGATCTCCGAGTCGGAGGTGCCGCGAAAGTCGATCCCGCGCTCCTTCAGCTCAGCCCAGAGCTCGACCGCGTTGGTCAGGTTGCCGTTGTGGGCCAGCGCCACCTCGCGGCCGTCGTCGCGCCAGACCGGCTGCGCGTTCTCCCAGGAGCCGCCGCCGGTGGTCGAGTAGCGCACGTGGCCGATCGCCATGTCGCCCTCCAGCGCCCGCAGCTTCTCCTCGTCGAAGACCTGGGAGACCAGGCCGGAGTCGCGCAGGGTGGTGATGTGGCCGCCCTCGCAGGTGGCGATCCCGGCCGACTCCTGGCCGCGGTGCTGCAGCGCGTAGAGGCTGAAGTAGGCGAGGCGGGCGACGTCGTGGCCGGGTGCGTATACGCCGAAGACGCCGCATTCGTCTCGCGGCCCATCGCGGTCATCGAGCCGCTCGGGGGAAGTCAAAAGCGCGTGTTCCTCGCTGGTTGGAGAGACGGGACGCGCAGGCGGACTGCCTACTCCGGGAGGGTACCAGCGGCGGGTGGTCGCGTCGGACGGCGCCGATTGCCGCGATTTGCGGGCTTTCAGCGACTGCGGCACCGGCGGTGGAGGACTCGACCACACGATGGGTGGGTCAACTCCTCCACTGCGACTGTCAGCTCGCTTTCAGCGCCTCGCCGCTCTCCGGGTCGAACAGGTGCAGCTTCGCCGTGTCGGCCCAGAGCTCGGCCCGCTCGCCGCGCTTGACCTCGCTGGTCGGGTCGAGGCGTGCGACGATCTGCTCCTCGCCCTCGCGGATGTTGGCGGCGCCGGTCTCGTCGAGGCGGTCGCCGACGAGGTCGGCGAGCTGGTCGGACTCGACCCCCTCGGACTCGATGTGGAAGTAGGCGAAGAGGTCGGAGCCGAGCGACTCGACAATGTCGATCTCGGCCTCGAAGGTGACGCCGCGCTCGCGCTTGAGCTCGTCGCCGGCGACCTTCGCGTCCTCGAAGTTCTCCGGTCGCAGCCCGGCGACCACCTTGCCGTCGCCCCGCCCGCCGGCCAGCTCGCCGGCGTCGATCTCGCCGATCGGCAGCTTCAGCTTGCCGCCGCTCAGCTCCGCCGGCATGAAGTTCATCGCCGGCGAGCCGATGAAACCGGCCACGAAGAGGTTCTTCGGCGTCTCGTAGAGCTCGGCCGGGGTGCCGACCTGCTGCAGGACGCCGGCCCGCATCACCGCGACCCGGTCGCCGAGCGTCATCGCCTCGGTCTGGTCGTGGGTGACGTAGACCATCGTCGTCTCCAGCTGCGACTGCAGCCGGGCCACCTCGGTCCGCATCTGCACCCGCAGCTTCGCGTCGAGGTTGGAGAGCGGCTCGTCCATCAGGAAGACCTTCGGGTCGCGCACGATCGCCCGTCCCATCGCCACCCGCTGACGCTGGCCGCCGGAGAGGTTGGCGGGGCGGCGGTCGAGGTGCTGGGTGAGGTCGAGGGTCTCGGCCGCCGCCTCCACCTTCTTCTCGATCTCGGCCTCGTCGACCTTGGCCAGCTTCAGCGCAAAGCCCATGTTCTCGCGCACGGTCATGTGCGGGTAGAGCGCGTAGTTCTGGAAGACCATGGCGATGTCGCGGTCCTTGGGCGAGCGGTCGTTGACCACGTCGCCGCCGATCTTCAGCTCGCCGCTGGAGATGTCGTCGAGCCCGGCGATCATCCGCAGCGCCGTCGACTTGCCGCAGCCGGACGGCCCGACGAGGATCATGAACTCGCCGTCGGCGATGTCGAGGTTCATCTCTTTGACGGCTTCGTAGCCGTCGTCGAAGACCTTGCTGACGTGATCCAGGACTATCTCTGACATCGGTGTTGCTCCTTATCCCTTGACGGCGCCGGCGGTGAGGCCGGAGACGATCCGGCGCTGGAAGACGAGGACGAAGACGATGATCGGAATCGTCACCACCACCGCCGCGGCGGCGATCGATCCGGTCGGTTCGGTGAAGGTCGATTCGCCGGTGAAGAAGGCCAGCGCGGCCGGCACGGTGCGCGAGGCGTCCGACGAGGTCAGCGAGATCGAGAAGACGAAGTCGTTCCAGCAGAAGATGAAGACGAGGATCGCCGCCGTGAACACCCCGGGCGCGGCCAGCGGCAGGATCACCTTGCGGAACGCCTGCCACGGCGTCGCCCCGTCGACCTGGGCCGCCTGCTCGAGGTCCCAGGGGATCTCGCGGAAGAAGGCGACGAGGACGTAGATCGCCAGCGGCAGGGCGAAGGTGAGGTAGGGGATGATCAGGCCGAGGTAGGTGTCGTAGATGCCGATCGCCCGCCACATGTCGAACAGCGGGCCGACGGTCGAGATCGGCGGGAACATCGCGATCGCCAGGGCGCCGGCGAGGATCGCCCGCTTGCCGGGGAATTCGAGCCGGGCGATCGCGTAGGCGGTGAACGAGGCGAGGGTGATCGCGATCACCGTGGTGATCAGCGCGATCGCGATCGAGTTGATCAGCGGTTTCAGGAACGGGCTGCCGTCGATGCCGCCTTCGAACAGGCTCTTGTAGTTGTCGAAGGAGACGCTGGCCGGGATGAAGCGCTGGTCGATGATCTCGCTCGGCGGCTTCAGCGAGATCGAGATCAGCCACAGCACCGGGATCAGCGCGAACAGCACCACCAGCACGATGGCGATGGTCCAGAGGCTGTATTCGCGGGTTCCGTGTCTCATCTCAGCCTCCCGGTCGGCCTTCCTCGACCTTGACGCCAAGGCCCTTGACGAAGATGAAGGCGATCACCACGACGAAGAGGAAGATCAGCACCGAGACCGCCGAGCCGAGGCCGAGGTTGAGCCGGTTGATCAGCTGGTTGAAGCCGAGGATCGAGACCGATTCGGTGTTCTGCGCGCCGCGGGTCATGATGAAGATCGAGTCGAAGACGCGGAACGCCTCGAGCGTGCGGAAAAGGACGGCGACGAGGATCGCCGGTTTCATCAGCGGCAGGGTGATGCGGACGAAGCGCTGCCAGGCGCTCGCCCCGTCGACCTTCGCCGCCTCGTAGAGGCCGCCGTCGATCGTCACCAGGCCGGCCAGCAGCAGCAGCGCCATGAACGGCGTCGTTTTCCAGATCTCGGCCATGATGATCACCGCCAGCGAGCTGAGGTGACCGCCGAACCAGTTCATTTCGTCGGGGATCAGCGGCAGGTTGTTGACGAAGCCGGAGTCCGAGGCGAAGGCGAACTGCCAGGCGAAGGCGGCGACCACGGTGATGATCCCGTAGGGGATCAGGACCACCGTGCGGACTGCGCCGCGGGCGAAGATCGCCCGGTGCATGACCAGCGCGATCGCCATCCCCAGCACCAGCTCGATCGAGACCGAGACGACCATGATCAGCAGCGTGTTGAAGACGTCCATCCACCACAGTTCGCTGCTCAGGACCGTGCCGTAGTTGGCGAGGCCGATGAATTCGGTCTGTTCGGGGAAGCGCAGGTCGATCTTCTGCAGCGAGAGGACGACCGCGTAGCCGATCGGGTAGGCGGTGACGGCGAGCATCGCGATCACCGCCGGTGCGCACAGCATCCAGGCCAGCTTGCGTTCGGAACGGGTGCGGGAGCTGACCTTCACCGGAGCCTTCTGCGCCGAGGCCTCCATCAGAGCAGCCCTTCCCGCTTCACGGCCGCTTCCAAGTTCGACTTCAGTTCTTCATAGAGGCCTTCGGTGTCTTCAGGATCGATCTTGTCCGGCGGGTGCAGGGTCCGCTGGATCGCCGAGGTGACGTCCTGGTAGGCGGGCGAGGTCGGTCGCGGCCCGGCAGCTTCGATCGATTCCTTGACCAGCCCGGCGAACCCCGGATACGCCTTCTTCACCACCTTGCCCGAGTAGAGGCTTTCGTGCGAGGGCGGCAGCCCGTCGAGTTCGACCGCGGTCAGCTCGCTCTTCTTGCCGGAGAGGCAGGCGGCCGCTTCGAAGGCCTCCTTCTTGTGGGCCGAGTATGAGCTGACGGCGAGGTTGAAGCCGCCGAGCGGCGGTTTCGCCGGGTTGTCGTTGACCCGCGGGAACGGCGCCGCGCCCATCTCCTTGTTGATTTCTGGGGCTTCGGCCAGGGCGCTGGCGAAGGCGAAGGTGTAGTTGAGCATGAAGGCCGATTCGCCCGCCTCGAAGGCGAGCCGGGCGCTGTCCTCGTTGGAGGTGGAGAGGTTCGGCGGGGCGGCGGAGGAGTGGGCGAGCTTGCCGATCACCGCCAGCGCTTCTTCGGTCGGCTTCTGTTCGAGGTCGACCGCTTCCGGGCCGGAGAGGATTTCGGTGCCGGCGCTTTCGATCAGCGCGTTGACTAGGACCGTGTAGCCCTCGTAGCGTTCGGCCTGGACCTGGATCGTGCCCGCTTCCTTCAGTCCTTCCGCTTCTTCGATCATCTGGTCCCAGGTCGCCGGCGGCTTCTTCACCAGGTCCTTGCGGTACCAGAGCAGCTGGGTGTTGGTGTTGAACGGCGCCGCGTACAGCTTCTTCTCGAAGGTCGCGGTTTCGATCACGCTGGGGAAGACGTCCTTCGTCGCTGCCGCTTTCTGCTTCCCCTGCCACGGTTCGATCCAGCCGGCGTTGGCGAATTCGCTGGTCAGGATCACGTCGAGGCCGATCACGTCGATCGAGGGGTCCTTGGCGCCGAGCCGGCGGACCAGCTGTTCGCGCGCCTGGCTGGCGTCGTTGGGGAGGAATTCCGGCGTCACCTGGTAGCGGCCGTGGGATTCCTTGGTGCAGCGGGCGGCCGTTTCCTCGATCGTGCCGCCGGGCTGGATCGCGACGAAGAAGGTGAGCTTGGTCGGTCCCGATTCGGAGCCGCCGCAGGCGGCGAGGCCCGCGGTCACGAGGATCGCAGCGGCCGCAGCGGCCAGGGCCATGACGGCCCGTCGGGGTGTCAAGTCCTCTCCTCCATACGCGCACCGCTGCACTAGGACTGCAGCGGTGCGTTCTAGAGGTGCCCCGCGTAAAGGATTTCTAAACCGTCAGGCGGGGTCCCGCCCGTGCAGCTTGACCCTGAAGCGCCGGTCGCTTTCGCGGCCCGCGAGGTCGGTGGTGCGGGCGGTCATCTGGGCCGTCAGCGACTGTCGCCGGGTGAGCCGGCCGAGCCGTCGCGAGAGCGCCTTGCCCAGCGGCACCCTGAAGGTCCTCAGCACCCCCGGCGCGACCGTGCGCGGCGCCCCGGCACTGACTCCCTGCAGCAACGCGTGGCTACTGCCATCCCGCTCTCGCACCTGCCAGCTGACCTGGCCGAAGACCTGGACCCGGGCCTGCGAGCTGACCCTGACCGTGACCAGGATCGCCCGTCGGTTCGCGGTGGCCGAGACGACTTCAGTCGTCACTCGTGGGCATTCGATCGTGGTGGTGCCATCCACGCAGCCGCTGCCGGGTTCGCCGGTGGCGACGGCGCTGGGCGCCCCCGCGGCCATCGCCAGGACGAGAGTGAGGGTCGCGATCAAGGTGGTTCGCATGCGCCTCAGCCTAGGCCGCCGGCCGGGGGGCGGCAAGCAGTCCGTCGAGCGCCTGCCCGAGCCCGGCGACGGCCGAGTCGAGCGGGGCGTGATCGCCGGCGGCACGGGCGCGCAGGAGGGCGCCCTCGACGGTGGAGACGACGAGGCCGGCGAAGGCCTCGGCCTCGGTGCGCCCGACGCCTTCGTCGCGCAGTGCCGCGGCGATCGGCCGTTCCCAGCTCTGGAAGGCGGCGGTGGCGACGGCGGCCAGCTCGGGATCCTCGGGCCGGGCGAGGGCGGCGGCGGCGACCGGGCAGCCGAGCCGCTCGGGGTGGTCGGCGACGCGGCGACGGAAGATCGCGCCGAACATCGTCAGCGTCTCCCGCAACCCGCGCTCCTCCAGCGAGCGCTCGATCAGGCCGCGGATCGTCGCCCCTTCCAGCTCGGCCGCCTCGCGCGCCAGCTGGGTCTTGCCGCCGGGGAAGTGGTGGTAGATCGAGCCGCGCGGCGCGTGGCCTCGTTCGGCGACGTCGCGCAGCTCCATCCCCGCGTAGCCCTTCTCGGCGAGCAGCTGGCGGGCGCCGTTGAGCAGCAGGGCGCGGCCGTCGCGGCGCTGGCGCTCGCGCGGCTCCCCGTCGGCGATTCTCGCTATGCCCACGGACATAGTCTATGCTGCGGCGGCGATGTATGACCGCGGACATAGAGCCGGCGTCCTGATCGCCTGCACCGGCGCCTTCCTCGCCTTCCTCGACGCGACGATCGTCAACATCGCCTTCCCGGACATCTCCTCCTCCTTCGCGGGGTCGGGGAGGGACGCGCTCTCCTGGGTCCTGGACGGCTACTTCGTCGTGATCGCGGCGCTGCTGGTCCCGGCCGGTGGCCTCGCCGACCGCTTCGGCCACAAGCGCATCTTCCTGCTCGGGATCGCGGTCTTCACCGGGGCCAGCCTGCTCTGCGCGGTGGCGCCCTCGCTGCCGATGCTGATCGCCTTCCGGGTGATCCAGGGGATCGGCGCGGCGATGATCGCCCCGACCTCCCTGGCGATCGTGCTCGACAGCTTCCCGGCCGAGAAACGGGCGGCCGGGGTGGGGCTGTGGGGCGCGGCGGCGGCCGCCGCGGCGGCGGTCGGGCCGACCCTCGGCGGTGCCCTGGTCGAGCTCTCCGACTGGCGCCTGGTCTTCCTCGTCAACCTGCCGCTCGGCATCGCCGTGCTCTTCGCCGGCTACCGCCTGCTGCCGGCCCGCCCGCCCGCCGACAGCCGCCTGCCCGATCTGCCGGGGGCGCTGCTGCTCGCGCTCGGCCTGGCGGTGCTGACCCTGGGGATCGTCGAGGGCAACGACTGGGGCTGGAGCTCCGCCCGCACCCTCGGCTGCTTCGCCGCTTTCGCGCTGCTGCTCGGCGCCGTCGTCTTCCGCAGTCGCCGCCACCCGCGCCCGATCGTCGAGCCGGCCCTGTTCGCCGATCGCGCCTTCGCGGTCGGCAACCTCGGCACCCTGCTCTTCGCCGCCGCCTTCTTCTCGCTGATCCTCGGCAACGTCCTCTTCCTCACCTCGATCTGGGGCTACACCGTGCTCCAGGCCGGGGCCGCGACCCTGCCGGGGCCGGCGCTCTCGACCGTCGTCGCCGGCCCGGCCGGCAAGCTCGCCGACCGCTTCGGCCACCGCGCCGTGATCGTCCCCGGGACCCTCTTCTTCGCCGCCGGGGTGATGGTGCTGCGCTCGGCCGGGGCCGAACCGGACTACCTCGGCCTCTGGCTGCCTGGCGCCTGCCTCACCGGCATCGGCATCGGCCTCGCCTTCCCGATCCTCGGCGCCGCCTCGGTCCGCGACGTCGGCGACGACCGCTTCGCCACCGCCAGCGCCGTCAACGCCGCCTTCCGCCAGGTCGGCGCCGTGCTCGGCACCGCGATCCTGGTCGCGATCGCCGGCGAACCCGCCTCGCTCTCGGAAGCCCTCGACGTCTCCGACAACGCCTACCTCTTCTCGGTCTTCGCGGCGCTGGTCTCAGGTGCCGCCGTGCTCGGCCTCAGTCGTGTACCGAACCCGGAGTCAACCTCCACTCCTGGCCGGGCATCCCCAGAGTCTCCAGTAGATCCCCACCAAGATGTTCTGACCGCCGGGTCTTCCAAGTGGAGTCCGTAATCGTATGAAGATTTTGGGTGGCATATCCAAGGTCGAAGTAAAGAAGATGCTCATATCCTTTTAATCCGGGAATGATCGACCAGGCTTCGTCGAGGAAGTCATGAATGTGCTTGAAGCTATTCCAGACATAGCTTTCATCGAATTCAATGCAGGCCAGGAACCAGGACGCGAGCAGAGGCTCCGAACTGAGCAGCTGATCTCTTAGCGGAGTGGGATCATACGTGTCGTAGGTCCGAAACTCTCTCTCAATCCATTCCCGTCCGCCAGGGTCGGTGACCCGAATTAGGGGATGATCAACGTTCCATACAACACCGAGGAGACCTTCCCCTAGAACGTTAACCCCTAAAAGCTCTTTCCACTCTGGGGGAAACTGCGCGGATCTGATCCTGCTGGACCCAGCTTCCGTGGCAGCGAGATCGAATCGCTCCCAAACCAGAACCGGCTCAATACCCACCCCGTCGTCTAGCGCGCCTACGTATTGTGGATCGAACAGATGCCCAAACCATTGCCGCCTCCGGACACCGTAGGAGTTCGTCCTAATTTCAAATGGACTCGGCGAGCAAACCTCATTACCACGCCACTTCCAACTATTGCTTCGACCCTCCTCAATCTCATGTATCGCTGGCAATTTCAGCTTCTTAAGAAGCCACTGCGCAGAGGTATCGTCGCGACCCTGGAGCCAGCTAAGGTTGATCGTTGAAGGGTCTGGAGCGAGATTCATAAGTTGTGCATTAAGTAATGCGAGTGGTGAATTGTGATGGGTGTCCAGAATATCCCCGAAGAACCCCTCCAGCTCTTCTCGGACAAAGCGCAGCGCATTATTTGCGACTTCGTCTGGATAGAACGAGTTGCGATGGACCATTAATTGTCCAACAGACTCATCGATCCAATCGATCTCTATATACGCGTTGCGGGTGCCGGTGTCGAAATCCTGAAATTCCTCTTCCCACTCGTTCTCAATCGGTCGATTAAGCGCAGCCACCACTCTCATGCCGTTCCAACTATGGACCACCTCGAATAGTGGCGCTAAGGCATGAGCGTTGCCTTCGGGTGCGACTAGACAATCATCGGTCGGCCCTGTCTCGATGCTCATGTACGCCATGGACGGCCCTACGGATAGGGGAAACGTCCCGACGGAAATTCTGAAGCTGCCTAAGCCGTTAGGCAAATTACCGGTGCGCTCGTCGATAGATAGTGCTTCGGTGACCCTCCTCTCAATCCAGTCCTCGTCGGTCCCGGACTGCTTTACGTGCTCCTCATTTGCCACCCAGCCACCAAGGCAACTAAGGAGGGGCAGCTCGAAATCCGGAGCAGTAAACGAAAACGGGCATGGCGTGCGCCGTACCGTGTCTGCCAAGTAGGCACGAAGATCCTCGGCGAATGCCTCGTCATCCTTGACCGGATCGAGATCCAGTTCGATCGTCGTGCCAGTTGGACAGCTCGAGTCGGCCTGCAATTCGCCGAAGTCCGTCAATCCGAGGCTGGTGAACGACCATCCGGTCCCGTCCGGGTCTCTCGCCTCGTGCGAGCGGCGTGATCTAGCAACCATCTTTCTCGCAATCAGAAAGTAGGAGAGAACCCCGATCCCAAATCGCGCGGTCCTGCCCACTGAGAAGCCGAGGGCCTTGCATTCACGCTCCAGCTGCCGCGCTTCGTGGCCTGCAGAGGTACCCCCGACTAGAAAGCGACTGGAGATAATCTCTCGCGACATTCCGATACCGGTGTCCCGGCAAACGAGCTTGAGACCGTCGCTGGATCGTTCGAGGGTAAGGGTCACCTTGTGGACTGCTGCGATTCGGGCGCACACCTCTGCACTCGCCGGCTCATCCTCTCCTAATCGCTGTAAGGCGATCTGTTCACGCACGGCGTCAAATGCGTTCTGGAGTAGCTCTCGTACTGCGGCCAGGCTCTCACCGTAGAGCTCTACTCCTCCGACGAGCTCGAGGAGCCGGTTGGCGTCGGGTCGGAAGGTGCCGTCGACGTACTCATAGGCGTTGTCCCGCGGAAGGATGACCGCATTGACGCGCGGTTCAAGCTCCCAGCGGTACGGCAGAGTCTTCCCGTTTAGATTGCCGAAGGCGGTTTCATCATCTAGCTGTCGAGCCAGCGCCAGCTCGAAGTTGATTTCCTCCACCGTCTTCTTAATAGCGTGATGAGTGACAGCGTCTGCTGGGCGCGCGTCCAGCATGAGGTGCTTCTCTTGTTTGAGAAGAGACACACCCTGATCTTTGTGCCAAAAAATTGCGCTTTCACCCTCGATATCGCGATGCGCGAAGAGGATCGGTGGCGTGCGCTCGGGGTCGAAGTCGATCACGTCTGCCACCCTGAGTAGGCAGGCGCAATATCTAAGGTGGAGAACAGTTGCGGGCGCTCCGACCAGGCGGGGGTCAAAGTCGGGTCCCTTCAACTGGTCGATGCCGAAGTGGTGGCTCCGACAAAGCCTGACGAGATCGTCGAGCCAACCGGAGTAAGGTTGATCGACGCGACTGGGCATCTCCTCTCGTATCCAGGTCTCGCTCCAGTCGTTGTGTCGGTGCCGCACGTACCCAGCGAGCACCTCATCGACATGCCGAAGCTCGTCAATTGAAGGGGCTCCGCTGGCGATCGGCGGTTCCGTGCCGTCCCGCTCGTCGTCGAGCCAAGCTTGTAGCTCTTCGGTCTCCTCTTCAGCCAACTGCCCACGGTTACCAGACAGCAAATAGAGGTAGTGGGCCCTCAGTTTTCCAAGCTTTGGCGTCATGCCGATGTCGTGAAGGTAGGCACTCAGCAGCAACATGCTGAGATCGAAAGGGGAGAGTTCGTCGAGCAACTCCCCTGCGATCTCGGCCATCCACGCGGCTACGCGATAGGAGTGCTCGGCGTCGTGCAGGGTGAAGTTGCCGGGCATGGTGTCGCCCTTATTGAGCACGACCTCGACATCGGGAAGGATAGCTTCGACTATCTGCCGGAGCTTGTCGGCGGGTACACCCTTTCGCCCAAGCAGCTGCTCCCAGAGCTTGGTGTTTTCCCAGGTTTCTGGCGAACGCGCCTCCATGGCGGAAAGATTAATAGTCAGGCTAATTTCAGGCGCTGTCAGATATCCAGCGAGCGCCAGGCGCTCTCGGCGGTGCCGAGGCCGACGACGAGGCTGCGGTCGCCGGCGGCGATCTCGATCGTGCCGCCGCCGACCTCGCCTAAGTAGACGGCGCCGAGCTCCTCCAGGACGGCGCGCTCACCGCTGACCAGGAAGCCGCCGCTGCCCTCGCCGAACAGCGCCTCCTCGGGCGAGCAGCCGCGGTCGCGCAGGTGCTGGACGTCGACCCGGCAGCCGAGCCCGGCGCCGATCGAGCACTCGGCCAGGGCGCAGGCGAGGCCGCCGTCGCTGACGTCGTGGACGGAGGCGAGCCGGCCGGCGCGGACAGCGTCGCGGACCGTCGCGCAGGCGGCGGCGACGGCGCCGATGTCGGGTCGCGGCAGCCCCTTGTCGAGGGCGCCGCGCTGCTTGGCCAGCTCCGAGCCGGCGAAGGTGGGGGAGAAGGGGCCGATCAGGGCGATCGCGTCGCCCGCGGCGACGAAGGAGCTGCCGGCGACCTGGGCGGGGTCCGGCAGCTCGCCGACCATGCCGACCACCGGAGTCGGGTAGATCGGGCCTTCCGGGCCCTCGTTGTAGAGGGAGACGTTGCCGCCGACGACCGGCACGCCGAGCGCGGTGCAGGCCTCGGCCAGGGCGGCCACCGAGCGGTCGAGCTGCCAGGCGGTGCCCGGCTTCTCGGGGTTGCCGAAGTTGAGGCAGTTGGTCAGGCCGAGCGGCTCGGCACCGACGCAGGCGAGGTTCTGGGCGCACTCGAGCACCGCCTCGATCGTCCCCGCGTGGGGGTCGCAGGCGACGCGGCGGCCGTTGCCGTCGATCGAGACCGCGATCGCGTTGCCGGACTCGGGCAGCTGCAGGACGGCGGCATCGGCCGACTCGGGCCGGCGCACCGTGCGCGAGCCGACCACCGAGTCGTACTGCTCGAAGGCCCAGCGCTTGGAGGCGATCGAGGGGGCGGCGAGCAGCGCCAGTAGCTCGTCCTCGGACGAGGTCCCAGGGGCGAGCGTCGCCCGGTTGCCGTAGATCCAGCCCTCCGGCTCGGCCGGCTCGAGGTCGTAGAGCGGGCAGCCGTCGACCAGGGCCGCGACGGGCATGTCGCCGACGACCTCCTCGCCGCGCAGGATCCGCACCTGGCCCGTGTCGGTGACGACGCCGATCTCGGCCGACCCGGTCTGCCACTTCTCGCAGACCGCCAGCACCTCCGGCACCCGCGCCGGCTCGACCACCGCCAGCATCCGCTCCTGCGACTCGGAGACCATGATCTCGAAGGGCTCCATGTCGGCCTCGCGCAGCGGCACCCGGGCGACGTCGATGTCGATCCCGACCCCGCCCGCCGCGGCCATCTCCCCGGCCGAGGAGGTGAGGCCGGCGGCGCCGAGGTCCTGCAGCGAGACCAGCAGCCCCTTCTCGAGCAGCTCCAGGCAGCACTCCAGGACCTTCGACTCCTCGAAGGGGTCGCCGATCTGGACCGTCGGCCGCTTCGCTTCGTCGCCCTCGCCGAGCTCGGCCGAGGCCAGAACCGAGGCGCCGCCGATCCCGTCGCGCCCGGTCGTCGCGCCCATCAGGACGACCGTGTTGCCGATCCCGGCGGCGGCGGCGCGGACCATGTCCTCGGTCTTCGCCAGTCCCAGGCACATCGCGTTGACCAGGCAGTTGTGCTCGTAGGGCTCCTCGAAGTAGATCTCGCCGCCGACGTTCGGTACCCCGATCGAGTTGCCGTAGTGGCCGATCCCGCGCACGGCGCCGTCGAGCAGGTGGCGCGAGCGGACCGAGTCGAGCTCGCCGAAGCGCAGCGAGTCGAGGATCGCGATCGGCCGCGCCCCGATCGCGAAGACGTCGCGGAGGATGCCGCCGACCCCGGTGGCCGCTCCCTGGAAGGGCTCGACCGCGCTCGGGTGGTTGTGCGACTCGACCTTGAAGGCGACCGCGTAGCCGTTGCCGACGGCGACGGCGCCGGCGTTCTCTCCCGGCCCCATCACCACCCGCTCGCCCTCGGTCGGCAGCTGCTTGAGCAGCTTGCGCGAGTGCTTGTAGGCGCAGTGCTCGGACCAGAGCAGGCTGAACATCGCCAGCTCGACCACGTTCGGCTCGCGCCCCATCTGCTCGACGATCAGGGCGAACTCGGAGTCGGTGAGGCCGAGCTCGCGGTGTTTGGCGGTCCCGACGCTCACGCCGGCGCCCCGGCCGCCGCGACCGCTTCGAAGACCCGCAGCCCGTCGGTCGAGCCGGTCAGCGGGTCGACCGCGTGCTCCGGGTGCGGCATCAGCCCAACCACGTTGCCGACCTCGTTGCGGACCCCGGCGATGTCCCGTGCCGAGCCGTTCGGGTTCTGCCCCGGCGCGTAGCGATAGGCGACCTGGCCGTTTGCCTCGAGCGCATCGAGCACCTCGTCCGGCGCCCAGTACCGCCCTTCCCCGTGCTTGGCCGGGATCGACAGGACCTCGGCCGAGCTTCTGTCGAGTTGATGACCCTCTGGCGATGACAACTCGACAGAAGCGCCCTCGGCGATCAGGTCGAGCTGGCGGCAGAGGAAGCGCATGCTCTCGTTGAGGAGCAGGGCGCCGGGGAGCAGGCCGGCCTCGCAGAGAACCTGGAAGCCGTTGCAGATGCCCAGCACCGGGGCGCCGGCCGCGGCCAGCTCGGCCACCGCCTCCATCGCCGGCGAGAAGCGGGCGATCGCGCCGGCCCGCAGGTAGTCGCCGTAGGAGAATCCGCCCGGGACGACGACCGCGTCAACCCCGCCCAGGTCGCGCTCTTCGTGCCAGACCAGCCGCGCCTCGCCGAGCAGCGAGCAGGCGTGCAGCGCGTCCCTCTCATCGCAGGATCCGGGGAACTGGAGGACGCCCCAGATCACAGGGTCTGGATCTCGTAGTCCTCGATCAGGGGGTTGGCGAGGAGCTTCTCGCAGAGCTCCGCCAGCCGCTCCGGGTCCTCGGCCTCGAGCTCGACCATGCGGCCGACGTGGACGTGCCCGATCCCCTCGAAGCCGAGCGCCGGCAGCGCCCGCTCGACCGCCTTGCCCTGGGGGTCGAGGATCCCCTCCTTGGGCCGGATCAGGACCCGGGCGCGCGGCACTAGAAGCTCGACTCCGTGATCCGCTCGTAGGCCTCGACGTATTTGCCGCGAGTCTGCTCGATCACGTCCGGCGGCAGCTCCGGCGCCGGCGGCGTTTTGTCCCAACCCTGCTCACTGGCCCAGTCGCGGACGAACTGCTTGTCGAAGGAGGGAGGCGTCTTGCCGGGCTCGTAGCTGTCGGCCGGCCAGAAGCGCGAGGAGTCCGGCGTCAGCACCTCGTCGCCGAGCACGATCTCGGCCCCGGCGTGGCGGCCGAACTCGAACTTGGTGTCGGCGAGGATGATCCCGCGCTCGGCCGCGTGTGCCGCGCCGCGCTCGTAGACCTCGATAGACACACGCCGCAGCTCCTCCAGCAGCGCCCGGTCACCGACGATCTCGGCCGCCCGCTCGAAGTCGACGTTCTCGTCGTGGTCGCCGATCTCGGCCTTGGTCGCCGGCGTGAAGATCGGCTCCGGCAGCTTGTCGGACTCGATCAGCCCGGCCGGCAGCTCGATCCCGCAGACGGCGCCGCCCTCGCGGTATTCCTTCCAGCCGGAGCCGGAGAGGTAGCCGCGGACCACGCACTCGACCGGGTACATCTCCAGCCGCCGCACCCGCATCGCCCGGTCGCTGACCTCGTCCGGCACGTCGTTGGAGAGGAAGTGGTTGGGGACGATGCCGTCGGTCAGGTCGAACCAGAATTCCGACATCCGGTTGAGGACCTTGCCCTTGTCGGTGACCGGGGTCGGCATCACCACGTCGTAGATCGAGATCCGGTCGGAGGCGACCATCAGCAGGTCGTCCTCCCACTCGTAGATCTCGCGGACCTTGCCCGAGGAATGGAGCTTCAAATCGGTGAGGGATGGCATGAAGCCGATGCTAACCATCCGGGACGCCGGACCGCTTGCCGCCGCCACTCTGCGATCCTTGCCCGATGACGCTTCCGCCCGAACCGCGCAACGGCCCGCTGATGCAGACGCTGCGCTGGACGCTCCGGCCGCTGGCCTTCATGGACGAGTGCCGGCGCGAGCTCGGCGACTCCTTCAGCCTCCGCTTCCTCGGCTTCGAGCGGCCGATGGTGCTGATTTCCGACCCGGCCGCGATCAAGGCCCTCTACATGGAGCAGGCGAACGGGCTGCCGCCGGGCCGCAACATCGTCCTCGAACCGATCCTCGGCTCGCAGTCGCTGCTGCTGCAGGAAGGCGCCGAGCACCTCGCCCGCCGCCGGTTGATGCTGCCCGCCTTCCACGGCGAGCGCATGCGCTCCTACGAAGCGGTGCTGGACGAGATCGTCGGCGCCGAGATCGACTCCTGGCCGCTGCACAGCGAGTTCCCGATCCACACGCGGATGCAGGCGATCACCCTGGAGGCGATCCTGCGGATCGTCTTCGGCGTCGCCGACGGTCCGCGGCTGGAGCGGCTGCGCGGGGTCCTCTCCACGGTGCTGACCGAAACCGCCTCGCCGCGCTCGCAGCTGATCGCCCTCGCCACCCGCCGCTTCCGCGGCGGCAACGCCTTCGCCCGCTTCGAAAAGCAGCTCAAGGAGGTCGACGATCTGCTCTACGCGGAGATCGCCGAGCACCGCACCAGGCCCGACCTCGGCGAGCGCGAGGACATTCTCTCGATGCTGATGCTGGCCGAGTTCGAGGATGGCCCGAGTGCGGAGCGACCGAGCGAGATCGCTGGTGATGATGAGCGCGAGGGAGCGAAGCGCGAGAGTGGTAGAGGGATGAGCGACAAGGAGCTGCGCGACCAGCTGATGACCCTGCTGCTGGCCGGGCACGAGACGACGGCGACGGCGCTGGCCTGGACCTTCGACCTGCTGCTGCGCCACCCCGAGGCGCTGGGGAAGCTGCGCGATTCTCTGGAGGCGGGGGAGGACGACTACCTGCGGGCGACGATCTCCGAGTCGCTGCGCCTGCGCCCGGTGCTGCCGCTGGCCGGCCGCCGCCTCGCCAAGGACCTCGTCGTCGACGGCCTCAGCCTGCCCGCCGGCACCGACGTCACCCCGGCGATCTGGATCACCCACACCCGCCCCGACCTCTATCCCGAGCCCTTCGCCTTCCGGCCCGAGCGCTTCCTCGGCGACGGCCCCGAGAGCTACGCCTGGATCCCCTTCGGCGGTGGCATCCGCCGCTGCATCGGCGCCGCCTTCGCCGAGTTCGAGATGCGGATCGTCCTGCGCGAGGTCCTCACCCGCTGCGACCTGCACAAGGCCAGCCCGCTGCCGGAGCGGACCGGCCGCCGCAACATCACCCTCTCACCCAAGGACGGAACCCCGGTCGTGGTCAGCGGCCGCCGTCCGGCCCGCGAGCCCCAGCTCGCCGCTGCCTAGCGCGTTTCCCACCGCGGAAACTTCACTTTCAGCGCGTAACCCGCGCAACGTTTTGTCTTAGGCTTTCGCCATCATGGAGGCGATGAGGCAGAGCTGGAGCGATGACAGGCTGGACGCCCTGAATCAGCGGGTGGACGAAGGCTTCAACCGTGTCGACAAGCAGTTCGCCAAGGTCGACGCGAGATTCGCCCGTGTCGAAGATCGGATCGATCGTCTCGACGAGAAGCTCGAGGCCCGGTTCGATCACCTGGACGCCAAGATCGACCGGAAGATCGACACCTCCCATGAGCTCCGTATGGAAATGAAAGCGGGCTTCGATGACGTCAATGCCCGCTTCGACCGGATGCAGCAGACGATGATGCAAATCGGCGCCGGCCTGATCGGCGTTCTCATCGCCGCCAGCGCGGGGCTGATCGCAACCCAGCTCTAGAGGCGCCCGAGCGAGCTAGCTGCCGGACTTCGCCGCTGAGTGCGGGTGCTCCTGGGCCCAGCGCGCGATCGTGCCGGAGCCGGAGATCACCTCGCCGCTGTCGAGCACGAGGATCGGCACCTCGTTGGTGCCGCTGAGCTTCTTGACCTCGGTCCGGTCCTCGTCGCGGCTGCCCCAGGTCCAGGGCATCAGCCGGTAGCCGCCGACCGTCTTCAGCTCGTATTCGTAGCCGGCCGCATCGAGCGCTTTGCCCGCCTTCGCGCATGGGTGGGCGAAGCTCGGGCCGGTCTTCTTCTGTCCACAGGTGTAGAGGATCACGCCGCCAGCCTATCTCAGGCTCAAAGCGCGGCCAGGGCCTCGGCCGCGGCGCGCTCGCCGGACTGGACGGCGCCGTCCATGTAGCCGTTCCAGACGGTCGCGGTCTCGGCCCCGGCCCAGTGGATCGGACCGATCGGGGCGCGCAGGGCACGGCCGTATTCGGTCCAGCCGCCGGTCGTCATCAGGCAGCCGTAGCAGCCCCGCGTCCACTCCTCCTCGGCCCAGACCCGCTCGATGAAGCGTTCCGGCCGCGCCGCCCGGGCGCCGAAGAGGCGGGCGTGGCCGGCGAGAACCGCCTCGCGGCGCTCGGCCGCGTCGCGCGCTCCCCACTGACGCGCCAGCCGCCCCTCGAGGAAGCCGAGCAGGACGCCGGGGCTGCCGTCCGGGGGCGAGTTGTCGAAGACGACGCGGGCCGGGCCGGCGTCGCTGGTCGCCTGGCCGGAGAAGCCACCCTCGCGCCAAAATGGCGTCTCGTAGATCGCCATCGTCTTGATCACCGTGCCCTGCGGCATCCGCTGGGTCAGTTGGTCGCGGCGGGCCGGCAGCGGTGGGTCGTAGGCGACGCGGCCGGCCAGGGTCGGCGGGATCGCGACGATCGCCCGCCGCGCCCGCACGGTCAGCCCTCCCGGCACGCCGCCGGGCCCGTCGGCGTGGAGGACGACACCAGCCTCGCCGTGCTCGAGCCGCCGCACCGGGGCCCCGAGCCGCAGCCGCTCCGCCCCGAGCTCGTCGGCCATCAGCAGCGCGATCCGCTGCGAGCCGCCGTTGAAGCGATCCTGCTGGGCGCCGCCACCGGTCCCGACCAGGGTGTTGAAGCCGCCGCCGGAGTGGGTGTAGAAGAGGACGTGGAGCAGCGAGACGTCGCCGGGCTCGGCCGCCCAGACCGCCTCGGTCGCCAGCTCGAAGAGTCGCCGCGCTCCCTCGCTGCGGGTGTTGCGCCCGACCCAGGTGGCGAGGGTCTGGCCGTCCCACTCGGCCGCCCGCGGCGCCATCCAAGGCTCCTCCAGCGGCACCTCCCGGGCCATCCGGTCAAGCCGCCCGCGCGCCTGTTCGAAGTCGGCCAGCGCCAGCGGCGAGATCGCCCGCGAGAGCTCCACGACCAGACCGATCCGGGCGTCGGTCAGCGCCCCGGTGAAAGAGGCGATCCTCCCGCTCATCTCGATCAGGTGCCGCCCCTCGTCGTGGGTCGGGAAGGTTCCGACGCCGAGCTCGGCGGCGAGGGCGGCGAGCCGTTCCTGGGTCGGGCCGATCCACTGGCCGCCGACCTCGACCACCTTGCCGTCGCCGATGTCCTCGTTCAGCAATCGCCCGCCGACCCGATCGCGCGCCTCCACCACCAGCGGCCGCTTCCCCGTCGCGACCAGCCGCCGCGCCGCCACCAGTCCCGCCAGCCCGGCACCGACGATCGCGACGTCGGCTTCGAGCTGCTCGGTCATCGCCTCCGGCTCAGGCCTTCAGCGCTTCCACCCGCGCGAAGATCTCGGGCAGGTGGGTGAGGTAGGCGCCGTAGTCGAAGACGGCGTCGAGGTCTAGCTGCGGCGCCGCCTCGGCCAGCAGCTCGCGGAACTCGGTGCGGGTATCCCAGGCGCGCTGGGCGTTCTCTTGAACCACGCGGTAGGCGTCGTCGCGGGTCATCCCGGACTCGACCAGGGCGGTCAGGGCGCGCTGGCTGAAGAGGGCGCCGTAGGTGAGGCCGAGGTTCTCTTTCATCCGCTCGGGGTGGATCGTCATCCCCGCCGCGACCTTGGTCGCCAGGTCCTGCATGTAGTCGAGCAGGATCGTCGCGTCGGGCAGGATCACCCGCTCGGCGCCGGAGTGGGAGATGTCGCGCTCGTGCCAGAGGGCGACGTTCTCGATCCCGGCCTGGGCGTAGCCGCGCAGGACCCGGGCCAGGCCGGTGACTCGCTCGGTGCGGATCGGGTTGCGCTTGTGCGGCATCGCCGAGGAGCCCTTCTGACCGGCGGCGAAGGGCTCTTCGACCTCGCGCACCTCGGTCTTCTGCAGCCCGCGGACCTCGGTCGCGAAGCGCTCCAGGCCGGCGCCGGCGATCGCGATCTCCGAGGTCAGCACCGCGTGGCGGTCGCGCGGCACCACCTGGGTGGCGACGTCCTCGCGCCCCAGCCCCAGCCGCTCCATCACCCGCGCCTCGACCGCGGGCGGGATCGAGGCGTAGGTGCCGACCGCGCCGGAGAGCTTGCCGAAGGCGAGCTGGGCGAAGGCCCGCTCGAGCCGCTCGACGTTGCGGTCGGCCTCGAAGGCGAAGCCGGCGAGGCGCAGGCCGAAGGTGGTGGGCTCGGCGTGGACGCCGTGGGTGCGGCCGACGCAGAGCGTGTCGCGGTGCTCCAGCGCCCGCGCGACCAGGGCGTCGCGGTAGGCGCGTGCCCCGGCGACGACGATCTCGCCGGCCTTCTGCAGCTGCACCGCCAGCGCCGTGTCGAGCACGTCGGAGGAGGTGAGGCCGTAGTGGATCCAGCGCCCGTGCTCGCCCACGGAGGCGGAGACGACGTCGACGAAGGCGGCGACGTCGTGGTCGGTCACCCGCTCGCGCTCGTCCACCGCCGCCACCGTGAAGGCGGCGCTGGCGCGCGCCGCCTCCGCCGCCTCGGCCGGGACCACGCCCTCCGCCGCCCAGGCCTCGGTCGCCGCCAGCTCGACCTCGAGCCAGGCGTCCATCTTCGCCTGCGGCGTCCAGACCTCACCTATCTCCGGGCGGGTGTAGCGGGGGATCATCCGGCCGTCGCGGCGTTCACAGGTTGATGATCCTCGCCGCCAGTACGCCGGCGTTTTTGGCGCCGTCGATCGCCACGCAGGCGACCGGGATCCCGGGCGGCATCTGCACCGCCGAGAGCAGCGCGTCGAGGCCGCCGAGGCTCTTGCCGAGGATCGGCACCCCGATCACCGGCAGCTCGGTGTGGGCGGCGGCGACGCCTGGCAGCGCGGCCGACATCCCGGCCCCGGCGATGATCACCTTCAGCCCCCGCATCTTCGCGTTGGTGCAGTACTCGGTCACCAGCTCGGGGTCGCGGTGCGCGCTCATCACCCGCACCTCGCAGAGGATCCCGGCCTCCTTCAGCGCCTTCTCCGCCGGTTCCATCTTCTCCATGTCGTTCTTGGAGCCCATGATGATCCCGACCAGGGGGGTCTCGGCGTCGATGTCCTCGATCTCCTCCAGCGTCTCCGGCATGGTCGGTTGCTGCGGCTGCGGCCGCTCTGAGACTCCGCTCGTCCGACTCGGCTGCGGCTCTGAGACCTCGCTCATCTCGTTCCTCTCTGGGCTGGGTTAACTGGGGACGCGCTCGACGGCGCGGGCTGCGATGTCGGTGCGGATCTGCATTCCCGCGAAGGAGATCCGGCCAGCCGCATCGTATGCACGATCGCGGGCCGCGGCCGGCGTCGGCCCGAGGCCGGTGACGTTGAGCACCCGCCCGCCGGCGGTGACGATCTCGCCGTCGCGCTCGGCGGTGCCGGCGTGGGTCACCTCGGCCAGCTCCGCCGCCGCCTCGAGGCCGCCGATCACGTCGCCCTCGGAGGACGACTCCGGGTAGCCAGCCGAGGCCAGGACCAGGGTCACGGCCCAGTCCTCGCCGAACTCGGCTGTGGTGCCGGCGAGGCCGCCCGGCTCGCGGGCGGCGAGGAAGAGGTCGACCAGGTCCGAGCGCATCCGCGGCAGCACCGCCTGCGTCTCCGGGTCGCCGAAGCGGGTGTTGAACTCGAGCACCTTGGGGCCGTCGGCCCCGATCATCAGGCCGGCGTAGAGGACGCCGTGGAAGGGGATTCCGCGCCGCCCCATCGCGGCGACGATCGGCCGGTGGACGCCGTCGACGATCTCCTCGACCGCGGCCGCGTCGAACCCTGGCACCGGCGAGTAGCTGCCCATGCCGCCGGTGTTCGGCCCCTCGTCGCCGTCGAAGATCCGCTTGTAGTCCTGGGCCGGCGCCAGCGGCACCACGTTCTCGCCGTCGCAGAGCGCCAGCAGCGAGAGCTCCTCGCCCTCGAGGAACTCCTCCAGCACCACGGTCGTCTCGCCGAAGCGGCGCTCGGTGAAGAAGACGTCGACCGCGGCGCGGGCCTCGGCCTCGGTCGCGCAGACGATCACCCCCTTGCCGGCCGCGAGGCCGTCGGCCTTGAGCACCAACGGGTAGGCGGAGCGGGCCAGCTGCGCGAGCGCCTCCTCGCGACCGCGCAGGAGGGAGTAGCCAGCGGTCGGCACCCCCGCCTCCTTCATCAGCTCCTTGGCGAAGGCCTTCGACCCCTCCAGCTCGGCCGCCGCCGTGCTCGGGCCGAAGGCCGGCACCCCGGCCTCCTCGAGCGCGTCGACGATGCCGGCGACCAGGGCCGCCTCGGGGCCGACCGCGACCAGGTCGACCCGCCGCTCGCGCGCCAGCTCGACGATCGCCTCGACGTCGTCGGCGGCGATCGCCGGGAAGCACTCGGCGTCGGCGGCGATGCCGGCGTTGCCGGGGGCGCAGAGCAGCTCAGGGGCGTGGGCGGAGCGGGCCAGCGCCCGCACCATCGCGTGCTCGCGCCCACCCCCGCCGACTACGAGCGCCTTCAAGCCCTAAAGGGCCCCGGCCAGATCGTCGGCCGAGATTGCGGTCAGCGTCTGGCTCGTCATCGTCCCGCGCGAGCCGAGCTCGACCGAGACCTTGGCCATCGTCTTCTCGTCGGGAGCCTCGACCACGGTGATGAAGTCGTACTGCCCCAGCGTCGCGTACTGGGCCACCACTTTGGCCCCGATCTGCTCGACCTCCTTGTTCACCTCGGCAACCCGGCTCGGGTTGTTCTTGAGCGTGCGAACTCCCTCGGCGGTCAGGTTGGTCAACATCAGATACGTCGGCATCTCGTCCCTCCAAAGTCTGTGGTCGGCGCTCTATGGACAACCGTACTGCTTGGGGGCGGTGAGGGGATCGGGTGTCCCTCTCCCGGAGACCGTCGCGCAGCTGAGCGCGCGCCAAGCCTGCCAACGCCCGTTCGGGAGCCTCCGTGAGAGGGACACCCGATCCCCTCTCACAACTCCAGCCGCGACCGCCCCAAGGTGCGGAGCCCATGATCAGAAGAGCCCGCCCAAGGTGCGTATCTCTAGAGAAGAGCGAAGACCGCCGTGCTCGTTTCGTTAGCTACTGCACCTTCAGCGTCGAGCGGGAGCGCGTTTGCAAGGGAGAGGGGTATCCCCGCCCCCTCATCGGAGCTCCCGATGGATGCTTCCGTGTTGGTGGCTCTCAGTACCCGACGGGATGCCGCACGACGAAGCCTTCGGGATACGGAGGCTCTACATGCCAACGAGGTCCCGAGACGCCCGGCGCGTTGCCGGCCGTGTCGAAGCGCAGGCCGGCGATCGTCATGTAGGCGTGGGTGGCGTTGGCGTAGATCGTGATCCACTGGCCGGGGCCTTCTTCGCCGTAGCTCTCCAGCGAGCCGGAGGTGAGCGGGGTGCTGAGCAGGCCGCCGCCGAAGAGGGCGAAGCTGACGGCGCCGGAGCAGTCGTAGCCGTAGGAGTACCAGGAGCCGTGGCCGCCGCCCCAGACGTAGGGGGTGGAGGTGATCGAGTTGGCCGCCGCGATCGCCGCCTTGACCGCCGCCGGCGCGCTTTCGGGGGCGCTGGCGAGGAGGCCGTCGAGGACCGCGCTGGGGCCGGCCGTTTCCAGCCCGCTGCCGAGCGGAGCCAGGGCCCAGTCGACGTAGCGGGACTCGCAGTCGCCTTCTAGTTCATCGGCCTCCCGCAGCACCTCCTGCACGTACCACTCGGCCTGGTTGTGGGTGAAGAGGCCGGCGCTGAGGCTGCCGCGCGACCAGATCAGTCGGGCCAGGGTCGCCGCCGAGTCGACCGGGTCGCCGCGGCGGATGCGGCCGTCGCCGTCGCCGTCGACCGCGTACTGGTTCCACTCGGTCGCGTCGAGCCCGAGCGGCCCCAGGTCATGCATCTGCTTCTTGCCCATCCCGCGGCCGAAGTTCGACTCCAGGTGGGCGACCGCGGCCAGCGCCCAGACGCCGCGCTTGCCGAGTTCGTAGCGTGCCGCCGCATCCTCGAAGGCCCGCATGTACTCGTGCGGGATCTTCTTCCGCCAGGCCGGGGCCGGGGTGCACTGGAGGACCTGGAGCTGCGGGCCGAGCCCGGCGCCGAGCGAGGGGACGCCGACTTCGGCGGCGTGGCAGGAGGCGTTGGCGAGCACCTCGCTGACGTACCAGTCGGCGTGGTTGTAGGCGAAGATCGCGCCGTAGGTGTCGGCGGGCATGCCGTTGGCGCTGAGGTAGCTGGCCGCCGCGTAGATCGCGTCTTCGGGGTTGAAGGGGTCGGCGACGCCGTCGCCGTTGGCGTCGACTCCGTAGCCCTCCCAGGTGGCCGGCATGAACTGCATCCAGCCCTCGGCGCCGGCCGAGGAGATGTTGAGGTTGGTGCCGAAGGCGGTCTCGATCTCGTTGATCCCGGCCAGCACCGCGGGTCCCTGCGGGCCGAGGTTGTACGCCGCCGCCGCCCGCTGGTACATCGGGATCAGGACCGGGGGGACGCCGCTGCTGGAGCAGGCCGAGGCGGGCAGGGAGGGGATCGCGAAGGCGGCGGTGGGGCCGGGGATGGCCAGCGCGCCAGCGGTGCCTTCGGACGCGGGCGCCGCTTCTTCGGCGGCTTCTTCGCCGCCTTCGGCGCCGGTTCCTTCTCCGGCGGAGGTGCCGCCGCTGGGAGCCGGAGTCGCCGGAGTCGATGCCGGCGGCGGCGCCAGCGTCGTTCCCTGTTGCAGCGGCGCCGGGGCCGGCGCCGGTTCGGCCAGCGCCGTGCCGGGGGTGGCCGTCGCCACGGTCTCGGCCCGCGCCGCGGCGAGCGGCACGGCAAACGCGACCGTAGCGGCGGCGGTCGCGGCGACCGCGCGGATCTTCTGCCGGCTCCCCATGATCAGCCCAGCACGTTGGTGACGCGCCACCCGTCGCCTTTCAGCTGTTCCATTTCAAGCCGCAGCTCGCTGGTCAGGCCGACCCGCAGCAGCGAGACGCTGACCGGGTAGACCCGGCCGCTGGACGGCGCGGGCACGACGTTGACGACTTTCGCCTTCGGCACCTTGACGTTGGCCGGCAGTCGCGGCGGCCGGCGCAGCAGCGCTTTGGCCAGCGCCGGCGTCGCCGTCGCCCCGAACTTCTTGCGCACGCCGCCGGCGCTGCTGCCGGTCTCGTAGAGGACGAAGGCGCTGGCGAAGTCGCGGGCGACCGAGATCGCGGCGGGGCCGGCCGGCGGCCCGTCGACCGAGGCGGCCTTGGCGGTGGGCTCGGCGGAGGAGGGCGTCGCCGTGGCGGCGTTCGTATCGGCGGGTTTGGCGCCGGTCGAGCCCGACGGCGCCGATTTGACGATCGCCTTGGCGGGGTCGACGGAGGAGGAGGCCTTGGGCGCGGAGGCTTTGAAGTCGGGGGCGGCGCCGTGCAGGGTGGGCTGCGGCGCTTCCTGGTGGGCGGTCTCGACCGCGACCAGCGGCGGCGGGGTGGCGGCGACCGCCGCCGGCGCCGTCTCGTGCGGCCCGTCGGGGGCGGCCCAGACCAGGCCGGCGACGCCGACTCCGGCGGCGATCAGGACCGCGGCGGCGACGGAGAGCGCCCGGGCCGGGGCGCTCATCGTCTCGGTGCGGTCCTCCAGCGGCCAGACCACCTTCTTGCGGGCCGCGTAGGCGGCGCGCTCGAAGGGCCATTTGAAGCGATCCGCGCCCTCGCGCAGCGCCGGGCCGGACTCGCTGCGGAGGCGATCCTGGGCGGCCCAGACCGAATCGGCCGCGGCGGTGCGCCGCGAGTACGCGCTCGCGTCCTTCGAATCGGATTTGCCGGGTTGCCGTTTGAACATCGTCTAGGCCGTCAAAGCTTAAATCGGATTATGCGGCCGAACCCTTAAACCCGCATCAATGAGCGTCAGATCGCAGCCTTCTCGAAAGTCAGTTCGCCGTCGGCGGCGTCAATCCTCACCAGGTCTCCCTCGCCGAACTCGCCCTCGAGGATCTTCAACGCCAGTTTGTCGACCAGCTGCTTCTGGATCACCCGCTTCAGCGGCCGGGCGCCGTAGACCGGGTCGTAGCCGAGGTTGCCGAGCAGGGTGCGGGCGTCCTCGCTGAGCTCGATCTCGATCCCGCGCTCGCGCACCCGGCCGACCAGCTGGCTCACCTGCAGCTCGACGATGCGGCCGATGTCGGCCTTCGAGAGCCGGTGGAAGATCACCGTGTCGTCGATCCGGTTGAGGAACTCGGGCTTGAAGGTCGCCGCCAGCACCTCTTCGATCTGCTCGCGGATCGCCTCGTCGACCTGGTCGCCGACGATGCGGTCGCTGCCGACGTTGGAGGTCATGATCAGGACCGTGTTGGTGAAACTGACGGTGCGGCCCTGGCCGTCGGTGAGGCGACCGTCGTCCATGATCTGCAGCAGCGTGTTGAAGACGTCGGGGTGGGCCTTCTCGATCTCGTCCAGCAGCACCACCGCGTAGGGGCGGCGCCGCACCGCCTCGGTCAGCTGCCCACCCTCCTCGTAGCCGACGTAGCCGGGCGGGGCGCCGACCAGCCGCGCCACCGTGTGCTTCTCCATGTACTCGGACATGTCGAGGCGGACGATCGCCTGCTCGGAATCGAACATGAACTCGGCCAGCGCCTTCGCCAGCTCGGTCTTGCCGACTCCGGTCGGGCCGAGGAAGAGGAAGGAGCCGATCGGCCGGTTGGGGTCGGAGAGCCCGGCCCGCGAGCGCCGCAGCGCGTTGGAGACGGCCTCGATCGCCTCGTCCTGGCCGATCACCCGTTCGTGCAGGCGGTCCTCCATCTGGATCAGCTTCTGCACCTCGCCCTCGAGCAGGCGGCTGACCGGGATCCCGGTCCACTTGCCGACCACCTCGGCGATGTCCTCCTCGGTCACCTCGTCGGCCAGCAGCGAGGCGCCGCCGGCGTGCAGCTCGCCGATCCGCGCCTCCTGCTCCGCCACCGCTTTCTCCAGCTCGGGGATGTCCCCGTAGCGCAGTTTCGCCGCCCGCTCGAGGTCGGCCTCGCGCTCGGCCCGCTCGGCCTCGCGCCCGGCCTCCTCCAGCCGCGCCTTGGCCTCGTTGATCGAGTCGATCGCGCCCTTCTCGTTCTGCCAGCGGGCGTTCATCTCGTTGAAGCTCTCGTTCAGCTCGGCGAGCTCGGCCTCGAGCGCCTCCAGCCGCGCCTTCGAGGCGTCGTCGGTCTCTTTCCTCATCGCCGCCCGCTCGATCTCGAGCTGCTGGACGCGCCGTTTGACCTCATCGATCTCGGTCGGCATCGAGTCGATCTCGATCTTCAGCCGCGAGGCCGCCTCGTCGATCAGGTCGATTGCCTTGTCGGGCAGGAAGCGGTCGGCGATGTAGCGCTCCGAGAGGGTCGCGGCGGCGACGATCGCGGCGTCGGTGATCCGCACCCCGTGGTGGTTCTCGTAGCGCTCCTTCAGCCCGCGCAGGATCGCGATCGTGTCGTTGATGTCCGGCTCGCCGACCAGCACCGGCTGGAAGCGCCGCTCCAGCGCCGCGTCCTTCTCGATGTGCTTGCGGTACTCGTCGAGCGTGGTGGCGCCGACCGCGCGCAGCTCGCCGCGGGCCAGCATCGGCTTCAGCAGGTTGGCGGCGTCGACCGCGCCTTCGGCCGCCCCGGCGCCGACGATCGTGTGGAGCTCGTCGAGGAAGAGGACGATCTGTCCCTCGGCCTCCTGCACCTCCGTCAGCACCGCTTTCAGCCGCTCCTCGAACTCGCCCCTGTATTTGGAGCCGGCCAGCAGCGAGCCGATGTCGAGCGCGATCACGCGGCGGTCGCGCAGGCTCTCCGGGATGTCGCCGTCGACGATCCGCTGCGCCAGGCCCTCGACGATCGCCGTCTTGCCGACGCCGGGCTCGCCGATCAGCACCGGGTTGTTCTTGGTCCGGCGCGAGAGCACCTGGATCACCCGGCGGACCTCCTCGTCGCGGCCGATCACCGGGTCGAGCTTCCCCGCCCGTGCGTCGGCGGTCAGGTCGCGGCCGAATTTCTCCAGCGCCTGGACGCTGTCCTCGGGGTTCGGCGAGGTCACCTTGTGCGGCCCCCGCACCTCGGCGACCGCCCGCTCGAGCGGGCCGCGGTCGGGAAGGACCTCCGCGACCCCGGAGCCGGCCTCGGTCAGGGCCAGCAGCAGGTGCTCGGTCGAGATGTACTCGTCGCCGAGCTTCGCCATCTCCTTCTCGGCCTGGCGCAGGGTCGCTGCCAGGGCCGAGGACATCCGCGGCTCCTCGCCGCCCTCGCCGAGGGTCGGCAGCGCGTCCATCGCGTTCTGCGCTTCGGCGCCGATCGCCGCCGGGTCGGCGCCGAGCTTCTGCAGGATCGGCACGACCAGTCCGTCCTCCTGCAAGAGCAGGGCGACCAGCAGGTGGGCCGGGGCCGTCTCCGGGTTGCGCCGCGCCGCCGCCAGCTGTTGCGCGGCCTGAACCGCTTCCTGGGACTTGACCGTGAATCGATCCGCTTGCATCAGCTCCGCCCTTCGCTTCGCGCCCGTTCGAGTTCGCGCAGCCGCCCCCGCGCCCGTTCCAGCTCCGCGCTCAGCTTGCCGACCCGCTCTTCCAGTTCCAGCACCGTCTCGACCCCGGCCAGGTTCAGGCCTTCCTCGGAGGTCATCCGCTGGATCCGCCGCAGCCGTTCGACGTCGCGCTGGGAGTAGAGCCGCGTGTTCTTCGGCGAGCGCTTCGGCGTGATCAGCCCGCGCGACTCGTAGATCCGCAGGGTCTGCGGGTGCATGTGCGCGAGCTCGGCGGCGACCGAGATCATGAAGACCCCGCGCTCGTCGTCAATCGAGATTTCGACCCGGGTGTGGCGGCTGGCGCTCATCGCGCACCCGCCTGCCGCAGCAGCTCCGCCCGCGGGTCGGAGCCGTTGAAGCTCTCCGCCAGCTTCTCCGCCGCCTCGCTCTGCTCCTCGCTCAGCTCCGCCGGCACCTCGATCTCGAGCCGGTAGCGGATGTCGCCGCGGCCCTTGCCCTTCGGCCGCGGCGGCCCCTCGCCCCGCAGCCGCTGCACGGCACCGTGCCTGGTCCCCGGCGCCACCTTGATCTTCTTCGTCCCCTCCAGGGTGGGCACCTCGATCGTGCCGCCCCGCAGCGCCTCCGGAATGGTGATCGGCACCGCCACCTCGAGGTTGCCGTCCTCGAGTCGCTTGAAGACGGGCGAGGCGGCGACCCTGGCGGTCACGTAGAGGTCTCCCGGCGGGCCGCCCCGGGGCCCCGCCTCGCCCTTGCCGGCGAGCCGGATCCGCGCCCCGTTCTTGACTCCGGCCGGGATGTTGACTTTGTAGCGCTTGGTCTGCTGGGTCAGCCCCGAGCCGTTGCAGGTGGGGCAGGGGTCCTCGATGATCTGGCCGGCGCCGCCGCACTGCGGGCAGGGCTGGCTGATCGAGAAGAAGCCCTGGCTCTGGGCGTCGATGCCGCGGCCTTCGCAGCGCGGGCAGGTGACCGGGCCGGTGCCGGGCTTGGCACCGCTGCCGTGGCAGGTCTCGCAGCGCCCGGCCTTCGGCACGGTGACGCTGATCTGGCTGCCGTTGACCGCCTGGTCGAAGCTGAGCTGGACTTCGGTCTCGAGGTCGCGGCCGCGCACCTGCTGGCTCTGCGGCCGGCCGCCTTTGCCGCCGCGGTTGAAGAGCGAGGAGAAGATGTCGCCGAAGTCGCCACCGCCGGAGAAGCCACCGGCCTGGGCGCCGCCGAAGGGGTTGGCGCCGCCGAAGCCACCGGGACCGCCGCCGCCGAACATACCGCCGCCGGCGTCGTACTCCTTGCGCTTCTCGGGATCGGCAAGGACGTCGTGGGCGGCGGAGATCTCCTTGAACTTCTCCTCCGCTTTCGGATCGTCCGGGTTGCGGTCAGGGTGATACTGCCGCGCCAGCTTGCGGTACGCCTTCTTGATCTCGTCGTCGGTCGCCTGCTTGGAGACGCCCAGCGTCTTGTAGAGCTCGTCAGCCAATCCGCCCTCCTACTCGCTCACGACCACCCGGGCCGGCCGGATCAACTTGTCGTCGAGCCGGTAGCCCTTCTGCAGCACCTCGATGACGACGCCGGACTCGCCGCCCTCGGCGGCGGGCAGCGTCGACAGCGCCTCGTGCTGGTTGGGATCGAACTTCTCCCCCTTCGGGTCGACAGCCTCAATCCCGTTCCGCTTCAACCCCTCGCGCAGGCTCCTGAAGACGAGCAGCACCCCATGCGCCAACCCATCCTCCGAATCCCCCTCGGGATCCAGCCCGGCGGCTTGAATGGCCCGCTCGAGATCGTCCAACGCCGGCACCACCTCCTGCGCAACCTGCCCTTTCCCTCTCACGCCAGCGGCCTGAACCTCCTGTGCCATCCGCTTGCGAAAGTTCTCGAAATCCGCCTGCGTCCTCCGCGCCAGTTCGAGGTACTCGTCCTTCTTCGCCTCGGCGTCAGCCAGCAGCGCCTCCAGATCTTTCTCAACCTGATCGCCATCGCTCTGTCCCGAGGAATCAGCCGCGGACGCCTCACCGGCGGGTGGCGGCGTAGGGGGGCCCACACCCGAGGAAGCTTTAGCTACCGGAGGGTGTGGGGGGTCCCCTGCGCCGACAGGACCCGCCGGCCGGGGCTCCTCAGAACCCTGCTCCTCGTGCCCCCACGTCACTTGTCGTCCCCCTCATCGACGACCTCGGCATCCACGACTTCGTCGTCCTCGTCGGGGGCCGAGTCGCCCTCGGCAGCGCCACCTTCGGCCGAAGCCTCGGACTGAGCCGCCGCGTAGATCTGCTCCGAGGCCTTGGTCATCGCCGTGTTCAGCGCCTCGGTCTTGGCGTTGATCTCCTCGACCTCGCCGGACTCGAGCGACTCGCGCACGCCCTTGATCGCCTCCTCGACCTCGTCCTTGGTGGCCTCGTCGACTTTGCCGTCGGCGTCCGCCAGCGCTTTCTCGGACTGGTAGGCGGCGTTCTCGGCGAGGTTGCGGGCCTCGGCCAGCTCCCGCTGCTTGCGGTCCTCGTCGGCGTGGGACTCGGCGTCGGCGACCATGCCCTGGATCTCCTCGTCGGAGAGCCCGGAGCCGGATTTGATCTCGATGTTCTGCTCTTTGCCGGTGCCCAGGTCCTTGGCCGTGACCTTGACGATGCCGTTGGCGTCGATGTCGAAGGTGACCTCGATCTGCGGCATCCCGCGCGGCGCCGGGGGGATCCCGGTGAGCTGGAATTTGCCCAGGCTCTTGTTGCCGGAGGCCATCTCGCGCTCGCCCTGGAGCACGTGGATCTCGACCGACGGCTGGTTGTCGTCGGCGGTCGAGAAGGTCTCCGACTTCTTCGTCGGGATCGTCGTGTTGCGCTCGATCAGCTTCGTCATCACGCCGCCTTTGGTCTCGATCCCCAGCGTCAGCGGGGTGACGTCGAGCAGCAGCACGTCCTTGACGTCGCCGGCCAGCACGCCCGCCTGGATGCCGGCGCCGACGGCGACGACCTCATCGGGGTTGACCCCCTGGTGCGGGTCCTTGCCGGTCAGCTCCTTGACCCGCTCGCGCACGGCGGGGTTGCGGGTCATGCCGCCGACCAGGACGACGTGGTCGATGCTGGCGTCGGCGTCGCCGAGCGCCCGTTTGACCGGGCCGACGATCCGCTCCAGCAGGTCAGCCGTCAGCTCGTTCAGCTTCGAGCGGCTGAGCTTGAGGTCGAGGTGCTTGGGCTGCCCCTCGACGGCGGTGATGAAGGGCAGGTTGATCTGCGTCTCCTGGGTCGAAGAGAGCTCGATCTTCGCCTTCTCCGCCGCCTCGTAGAGGCGCTGCAGGGAGTTCTTGTCGGCCGCGAGGTCGACGCCCTGGTCGCGTTTGAACTCGGCGACCAGCCACTCGACGATCGCTTTGTCCCAGTTGTCGCCGCCGAGGTGGTTGTCCCCCGCGGTCGCCTTCACCTCGAAGACGCCGTCGCCGATTTCCAGCACCGAGACGTCGAAGGTGCCGCCGCCGAGGTCGAAGACGAGGATCGTCTGGTCGGCTTTCTCTTTGTCGAGCCCGTAGGCCAGCGCCGCCGCGGTCGGCTCGTTGATGATCCGCTTGACGTCGAGCCCGGCGATCTTGCCGGCGTCGGTCGTCGCCTGGCGCTGATCGTCGTTGAAGTAGGCGGGGACGGTGATGACGGCGCTGTCGACCGTCTCGCCGAGCTTCGCTTCGGCGTCGGCTTTGAGCTTCTGCAGGATCATCGCGCTGATCTCCGGCGGGCTGTACTGCTTGCCGCGCACGTCGACGCGCACGTCGCCGTTGGGGCCGGCCTCGACCTTGTAGGGGACGATCGTCTCCTCCTCTTTGACTTCGGCCTCCTTGCGGCCCATGAAGCGCTTGATCGAGAAGATCGTGTTCTCGGGGTTCATCACCGCCTGCCGTTTGGCGACGGTGCCGACCAGCCGCTCACCGCCCTCGGTGAAGGCGACCACGGACGGGGTCGTGCGACCGCCCTCGGAGTTCTCCAGCACGGTTGGCTCGCCACCCTCCATGACGGCGACGCACGAATTGGTCGTGCCCAGGTCAATCCCGATCGTCTTTCCCACTTTTCCGCATACCTCCAGGGGTTTCGTTGTTCAAGCCTATGAAATCTAAGTGAGAGTATGGCAGATCTTGAGCAAAACTCAAACAAGCCGCTTATAGTCATTGGCGGGAGGTGCCTCGACCAAATCGATCCCAGGGGTGGGATCACGGAAGAGGAGGAACATCTTGAGTCCCAGCACGAATCGCTGGCTGCCGGCGTGGCTGCTCGCCGCGAGCCTAGCCCTCGCCGTCTGCCTGCCGGCCCTCGCCGGCGCCCACGGAAAGCCCTCGCATGGCCATCCCGGTCACGGCCACTCCGGCCACCCCGGCCATGGACACCCGGGCCATTCCGGTCACGGCCATCCGGGATACCCCGGCCACGGCGGCGATCACGGTCGCGGCAAGGAAGTCAACGTGATGACCCGCAACCTCTACCTCGGCGCCGACCTCGGACCGGCGATCGCCGCGACGACTCCAGACGAGCTGTCCGCCGCCAACGGCCAGATTCTGCGCGAAGTCGTCCACAACGACTTCCCGACCCGGGCGAAGGGCCTGGCGCAGGAGATCCTCGCCCAGAGGCCCGATCTGGTCGGTCTGCAGGAGGCGGCGCTCTGGCGGACCACGCCACTGTCCCCCGCGGCTACCCCGATCGGCTACGACTACCTGCCGGAACTGCTTGCCGAGCTGAACAAGAACGGGAAGCGCTACGAAGTCGTCGTGGTCCAGGAAGAGTTCGACCTGGAAGCGCCGGCGGACTACAACGGACTGCCCAACGACGGTCCCCTGCCCGGCTTCCCGAACGCGGAGATGCTCGGCCGGCTGACGATGCGCGACGTGATCCTCGCCCGGCACGGTGCCGGCGTGCAGACCTGGAACGCGGCGGGCGGCAACTTCAACACCCTGCTGGAAGTCCCGATCCTCGGCCAACCGAAACCGATCAAACGCGGCTGGACGGAGACCGACGCGAAGGTGCGCGGCAGCCAACCGTTCCATTTCGTCAACACTCATCTCGAGGCGTTTCAGCCGCTGATCCGCGAGGCCCAGGCCAAAGAACTGGTCGCGCCGGGCGGTCCGGCTACGAGCAGCCTGCCGGTCGTCCTCGTCGGCGACCTCAATTCCGACGACGACACCGTCTCGTTCCCCGACACGCTCGCCTACGAAGCCCTGATCGCGGCGGGCATGGTCGAGCGCAGCACTGACGACCCGCTCAGCTGCTGCCTCAAATCGAGCCTGCTCGGAGTGGGGGACGGCGGCAGCGTCGCCGACTTCGACCACCAGGTCGACCATGTGATGACCAATGATCCGAGCGACATCACGCTCCAGGGCTCAACCGTGACCGGCCTGCTCCCGGTCAACGGCTTCTGGAGCTCAGACCACGCGGGCCTCTTCAGCTCACTGAGGTTCGCCCACTAGCCCACGAGGCCGATGGGCCTGGAACGTCTGCTGCTTGGACGTTTCAGGCCCGCCGGCCGGCTGCTCAGCCTTCGCCGGCGGTGGCGGCGACGAATTCGGCGACTTCCTTGCCCTGCTGCTCGTTGAGGATGCCGCCCGGCATGCGGCCGGGGGTGGTGGAGCTGTCGACGCCGTTTTCGACCGCGTTGAGCACGCGGCCTTCGAGCGATTTGACTTCCGTGCCGGTTGCCGGCCCGGAGGGCGCCAGCAGTTCGTCCAGGTTCGGCCCGTAGTTGCCGTCGGTGCCCGCCGAGTAGAGCGTGTGGCAGGTGCCGCAGTTGGTCTGGAACAGGGACTGCCCGTCCTTGAGGTCGGCGGCGACCTTCTGGTCGCCGGTCTGGGCGTCGCCCCGGGAACGGAAAGCCAGCCAGGGGATGACGACGGCGAGGACCAGGATCAGCAGTCCGAAGACGATGAAGGTGCGTTTGCTCATTTCGCGGCGCGGATACTACTTCTCGGCGCGGTACCAGGGGCACATGCGCCGCAGCTCGCACTCTCCGCAGCGCGGCTTCGGGCGGCAGAGCGTGCGGCCGTGGCGGATCAGGTTCATGTGCAGCTCGTAGGCGTCCTCGGGCGGGACGACCGCGAGCATCTCGTCGTGGGCGCGCTCGAACGAGGCCTTCGCCGGGAACAGGCCGAGCCGGCCACCGACCCGGTGGACGTGGACGTCGACCGGGATCTCGGGAATGCCCCAGGTGAAGATGAGGACGCAGGCGGCGGTTTTGCGCCCGACCCCGGGCAGCGCCAGCAGGAACTCCAGCGACTCCTCGCGCGGCGCCGTCTCGGTCCAGCCGAGGTCGAGCTCTTCGCCCAGCTGCTCGAGGATGGCCTGGATCCGCGGTGCCTTCTGCTTGGCGAGGCCGCCCGGGCGAATCGCGTCCTCGACCGCCCCGACCGGCGCGTCTCGGACCTCCTCCCAGGTCGGGAAGCGTTCGCGCAGCGCCGCGAAGGCTCGGTCGCGGTTGCCGTCGTTGGTGTGCTGGGAGAGCACGGTCTTGATCAGCTCGGCGATCGGCTGCCGGTGCGGCTGGTTGACCGGCTGGCCGTACATCTCCCGCAGCCGGTCCCGGATCGCCCGCACCCGCCGTTTGCTCGGTCGTTTCCAGGCCACCCGGCGGACCCTAGTGGCCCCCGTTAACCCGCGGATTACAATTGACTGTCTCGTGTCTCGCGCGTTCGCAAGCGTCACCGCCAGGCTGCCCAAGGGTTGGGGCGACGCCGGGCGCCAGATCGGCATCCTCGTGGGGGTCGACGTCATCTACGAGCTCGGCCGCGGCATCGCCGACTCCAGCCGCGAGGACGCGCTCGCCCACGGCCAGCAGGTGATCGACTTCGAGCGCGGCATCCACACCCTCTTCGAGCCCGCCCTGCAGGCCTTCTTCCTGCCCGCCCATTGGGTCATCGACATCGCCAACCAGCTCTACCTGAACGCCCAGTTCTCGATCGCGCTCGGCTTCCTGGTCTGGCTCTACCTGTTCCGCAACGAGTCCTACTACTTCGTCCGCAACATGTTCGTGGTCTCGATGTGCCTGGCGCTGATCGGCTACATCGGCTACCCGACGGCGCCGCCGCGGATGTTCCCGCACGAGGGCTTCGTCGACACGATCACCGACTTCTCCGGCGTCAACCACGACTCCACCCTGGCCAAGGTCTTCATCAACCCCTACGCGGCGGTGCCGAGCATGCACTGCGCCTTCGCGCTGATGATCGGCGCCACCGGGGTGATGGTCTGCCGCCACCGGATCTCGAAAGCGCTCTGGGCCGCCTGGCCGCTGCTGATCGCCTGGGTGGTGATCGTCACCGCCAACCACTACTGGGTCGACGTCGCCCTGGGCTGGATGGTCGCGATCACCGCGGCCCTGGTCGCCCAGCGCCTGCTCGCCCGGGCCAGGCCCGAGGCCTGGGGCTGGCGCTCCCGCTTTCCCAGAGAGGTTGAGGCATAGAGCCCGTCTCGGTACGGCTCTTGGTTTAGCCTCCGCCAATGGAACCTTCTGCGCCGCCAAGGGCCCCGGGCGGCCGCCGCGCGAATCGCAACGGGCAGGAGCTGCGCTCCTACGCCCGCGATCGCCTGATCGAGTCGCGGCTGACGCCGAACGCGATCTCGATGGTCGGTCTCTTCGGCAACCTGGTCGCCGCCGTTCTCGTCACCCAGCGCCTCTTCTTCCTCGCCGGCGTTGCCTTCGTGCTCGGCTCGGTGATGGACACGCTCGACGGGCGCTACTCGCGGATGTCCGGCAAGGGGACCCTCTTCGGCGCCTTTCTCGACTCGACCCTCGACCGCATCGAGGAGGGGATCGTGCTGGCGGCGGTCGCCGGCTACTTCGCCTCCCGCGGCGAAGACTTCGCGGCGGCGATGTGCGTCGTCGCCGTGCTCGGCTCGCTGATGGTCTCCTACACCCGCGCCCGGGCCGAGGCTCTGGGGGTCGAGTGCAAGGTCGGTTTGGCGACGCGGCCGGTCAGGGTGGTGCTACTTTCGATCGGCCTGATCTTCGCCAAGGGCGCCGGCATCGGCGATTTCGAACTGCTGGCGCCGTCGATCTACGTGATCGCCGTCCTGACCATCATCACGGTCATTCAGCGGGTTTGGCATGTGCGAAACGAGCTTTCCGGCGATGTCTCCGGCGCGCGAAGCGGCGGCGGCGAGGCGGAGGAGCTGTAACCAGCAAGGCGGCCGGGTGTGTTCAGCCATCCAGCGCGATCCAGGAGGACTTCCAATTTCATGAGTGAGAGCAACGGAGCAAACGGCAGCACCAATGGCATCGGCCGCGGCGACGAGAAGGTTCGTGTCGCCATCGTCGGCGTCGGCAACTGCGCCAACTCCTTCATCCAGGGCGTCGAGTACTACAAGAACGCCGATCCGGCCGAGGAAGTTCCCGGCCTCATGCACGTCGAACTGGGCGGCTACCACGTCCGCGACATCGAGTTCGTCGCCGCCTTCGACATCGACACCGAGAAGGTCGGCAAAGACCTCTCCGAGGCGATCTGGTCGGGACAGAACGACACGATCAAGTTCGCCGACGTCCCCAACCTCGGCGTCAAGGTCAACCGTGGGATGACCCACGATGGTCTCGGCAAGTACCTCAAACAGAAGATCACCAAAGCCCCGGGCGAGACCGCCGACATCGTCGGGATCCTCAAAGAGACCAAGGCCGACGTGCTCGTCTGTTACCTGCCGGTCGGCTCCGAGGACGCGACCAAGTGGTACGTCGAGCAGGCGCTCGCGGCCGGCGTCGGCTTCGTCAACTGCCTCCCCGTCTTCATCGCCCGCGAGGACTACTGGGACAAGCGCTTCCAGGAGGCCGGGCTGCCGATCATCGGCGACGACATCAAGTCCCAGGTCGGGGCGACGATCGTCCACCGCCAGCTCGCCCGCCTCTTCCACGACCGCGGCGTCCGCCTCGAGCGGACCTCGCAGCTCAACGTCGGCGGCAACATGGACTTCTTCAACATGCTCGAGCGCGAGCGGCTGGACTCGAAGAAGATCTCGAAGACCAACGCGGTCACCTCGATCATGGGCCACGAGCTCGACGCGGACAACGTCCACGTCGGTCCCTCCGACTACGTGCCGTGGCTGACCGACCGCAAGTGGGCGCACATCCGGCTCGAGGGCAAAGCCTTCGGCGACGTGCCGCTGACCGCCGAGCTGAAGCTCGAGGTCTGGGACTCGCCAAACTCGGCCGGCGTCGTGATCGACGCGGTGCGGCTGATCAAGCTGGCTCTCAACAACGGCATCGCCGGCCAGCTCGACGGCCCCTCCAGCTACCTGATGAAGTCGCCGCACTCGCAGCGGCCCGACGACGAGGCGCGCGAACAGACCGAGGAGTACATCGCCGCCAACGCCCGCGGCAAGAAGGCGGCCGTCAAGCCCGCCCCCGCGGACGCCCCGAGCACGACCCAGGCCTAGCGCCGGCGTCGATCCGTCTACTCATAAGAGCCCGCCCAGCGCGGGCTCTTATGCTGCAACCGTGCCCCCGGCCGCGCCGCTCTCGATAGCCCAGGTCTCGCCCTTCCGGCGTGGTGTCGAGAACCCGGTGACGCGTTTCGTCGACCGGCTCGCGGCCGGGCTCGAGGGCCGCGGGCACGACGTCCTCCGCGCCTACACCGGCGATCGGGTCAAGGGGCTGGTCAAGGCCTCGGCGCAGCTCGACGTCGTCCACGTCCACGACCCCTTCGCCCCCAGCGTCGCCTCGGCGGCACTGCGCCACTCCTACTCGCTCAACGTCGCCACCTTCCACGCGCCGCAGGAGCGGGTGCTCTCGACCCAGGTGGCGCGGCCGCTGGTCGAGATCTTCTTCGGCCGCATCGACGCCCGCACGGTGACCAGCCGTGAGACCGGGGAGCTGCTGGAGCGCTACTTCCCCGGCAGCTATGAGCTGATCGAGCCGGCGGCGGCGGACGATGGCTGGGGCGGGGTCGTTGACGAGTTCGAAGCGATCTACCGGCGGCTGGCGGCGCGGCGCCACGATCCCAGCGGCGATCCGGAGCTGCGGGCGCGGCTGGCGCCACGGCCGCTGATCGAGGTCGACCTGCACATGCACACCGACCACTCCGGCGACTGCGCGACGCCGGTCGACACGCTGCTGCAGACGGCCCGCGACCGCGGTCTCGGGGCGATCGCGATCACCGACCACAACGAGGTCTCCGGGGCGCTGGAGGCGCGGCGGATCGCCGAGCAGATGCCGGACCTGAAGGTGATCGTCGCCGAGGAGGTGAAGACCGCCGAGCAGGGCGAGGTGATCGGCCTCTTCCTCGAGGAGAAGATCCCCAAGGGGCTGACGATGGCGGAGACGATCGCCGCGATCCGCGACCAGGGCGGGCTGGTCTACGTGCCGCACCCGTTCGACCGCTTCCACTCGGTGCCCGACTACGAGCACCTGCTGGACATCGTCGAGGAGATCGACATCCTCGAGGTCTTCAACCCGCGGGTGGCGGTGACCGCCTTCAACGAGGAGGCCGAGCGCTTCGCCCGCAAGTACCGGATCGTCGCCGGGGCCGGCTCCGACAGCCACGTCGCCCAGGGGCTGGGCAGCGTGCGCACGCGGATCCACGACTTCGACGGCCCGGCCGAGTTCCTCGAGGCGATGCGCGACGCCGACATCACCCGCAAGCACAAGAACCTGCTCTACGTGCAGACGCTGAAGCTGCTGCAGACCGCGGGTCGGCCTAAGGCGCCGAAACGGCGTGTGCCCGACGCCAAGCCGGTGCGCGGCGGCAGGCCCAGAAAGCGGCGTTCGGCGAGCAAGAGCTGATGCAGGGGGGAGATGTAAAAGGAGCCGTGCCCGGCCCGTCAAAGAGGTCTGGGCAGATGCGAGGCACCGACGACGAGATACGCGAGAAGTACCTGGAGCGGGCGATCCGCGAGCTCAACCAGATGAGCCATGAAATCCAGGAGTGCCCGCACTGCCCCCGCGGCAAGCTGATGCCGGTGCTCGGCTCCGGCCACCCGCAGGCGGACGTCTTCATGCTCAAGCAGGCGCCGATGACCTCGGAGATCGAGGAGGGGGTCGCCTTCTACGGCCGCTCCGGCAATGCCCTGATGAAAAGCTTCAAACGGCTCGGGATCGACCCGCTGGTCGTCTACGGCACGCTCTGCGTCAAGTGCCCGATCGCCGAGCCCGACCTCGCCGCCGGCGAGTGCGTCGGCCGCCTGGTCGAGGAGATGGCGATCGTGCAGCCGAAGATCGTGGTCGTCATGGGCGAGCCCGCCCTGCGCATCCTCAACGGACTTCAGATCCCCCTCTCGCGCCCGGTCGAGGATCGCGAGGGCGAGATCCAGGCCTTCACCCCCACGATCGACGCGCTTTACGTGCCGGACATCGACGACTCGCTCGACGAGGAGGGCGCCAAGCAGCGCTTCTGGCGCGCCTTCAAGACGCTCGGCGTCTGGTACGACGACCTGCCTCCGTACTAGCGAAGTTGGTGGGTTGACCCCCCTATAGGTGGGTCAACTCGACAAGCTTTAAGGAGTGACGTCAAACTCGCCGGTGAGGAGCCGGGGCTCATCGCTGCCTGGGCCTCGCAGGGCTGGAAACTGGGCTTCCTTGGATATCCGGTAGTGGCCGGGGGGCATGGTCGGCGGGATCCAGAAGCTGGAGCACCCGTCCTGCGTCATCCCGGTGCCGGTGATGTACAGCCGCGCTGGTACGGGCCCGGTGGGGCTCTCTGGGGCTTGGGTCCAGACAGCTCCCACGAGACGTTCGATCCTGTACGCCGCGCCGTAGGAGACTTGACTGCTGCCGGGATTCTCGATCCGGGCGAAAACGGTGCCGCCGGGACGGTAGGAGGGGGCGCTGAGGCCGAAGCGGGCGTTCGCGGTGGCATCGACGACGCGGAAGTAGAAGCCGTATTCGCCCAGGTCCTTGCCAGCCTGGTTGCGGAAGACGACGGTGAGGAGATACGGGAACGCGTACCTGTTCACCCGGAATTCCACCCCGGCTCCATGACTTTCGCTGATGGTGGTCACGTGGCGGCGGGCGTGGTTGTGCGTTTCAGCCTTGCGCCCGCGCCAGTTGACCCTGGTGAGGGTCGTGATCACGGTCCAGTTGGGGTGCTGGGCGTGCGCGCCGCGGCTGAGGAAGAGCTTGTAGCCGATCGTCCCACCGCCGACCAGGAGCGAGGGGAGCGGCTGAATGCGGATGCTGGGAGGCCCGAAGCCAAGTCGGCCGGAGGGCCCGGGCGAGTGCGGCTTCGGCAGGCGATCAAGTGGAGCGAGGTAGTCGCGAAGGACCGTGGGGCGGCAGAATGCCGCCGGCGCCGTTTCATAGGTGACCGCGCCCATCGCGGCGGGGGCGGCAGAAAGGGTCAGTGCGGTGACGGCGGTTGCGAGGAGTGCCGAAGCGCGGTGCCGCATGCCTAAGGGGCGGCGGCAGTGGCGACGGCGGTCATCGGCTCGACCTTGGCGCTGGCGAGGCCGCGGACGACGATCGTGTCGAGGGGGGTGTACTCGGCGAGCAGGGACTGGGCCTGGTCGCGGTCGGCGGCGGCGACGCCGACGGTGCCCTCGGGCTCGCCGAGGCGGTCGAAGTGGTCGCGGTAGCCCTTGTGCAGGTCGCGGTAGAAGGACTCCTCCTTGGCCAGCCGCTCGGCGGCGTCGGGGCCGACCGCGGTGCGGACGTAGCCGAAGACCGGGGGCGCGTCGTGGCCCGCCTCGCGGGCGCCGGCCTCGACCCGCTCGCGGGCGCCGGCGGCGAAGCCGGGGGTCATCCAGTTGAAGAAGACGCCGTCGAACTCGGCCCCGGCGAGGGCGCACATCTTCGGGCCCATCGCGGCGAGGACGAGGCGGACGTCGGGCAGCTTCTCGCGCAGCTCCGGCAGCGACTCGCGCATCTTCGTCAGCGGCTTCTTCGAGAAGCCGGCGCCGACTCCGAGCCAGAGGCGGGCGGGGTCGATCCCAAGCCGCTCGATGTCGGCGGCGATCGTCTCCGGCGGGGTGCGGTCGAGGGCGATCACGGCGACGCCGAGGTCGACGTCCGGTGCGGCGGCGGCGAACTCAGCCAGCGTCTCCAGGCCTTTGGCGCCGGGGTGGTCGTTGGACCAGACCGAGTCGTAGCCGAGCTCGGCGCAGCGGGCGGCCAGCGGCCGCGCGACCTCGGGGTCGAGCCCGGCGGCGACTCCGAAGCCGCGCGGCATCAGGCGGCTGCTCCGTCGCTGGTCTTCTCCAGCAGCGCGACGCACTCGATGTGCGGGGTCTGGGGGAACATGTCGACGGGCCTCACTCGCTGCAACTTATAACCGGCCTCGACCAGCTGGGCGGCGTTGGGGGCGAGCGTGGTCGGGTTGCAGGAGACGTAGACGATCTTCTTCGCCTCGCACTCGACGACGCGGCGGATCATTTTCTGCGAGAGGCCGGCGCGCGGCGGGTCGATGACGACGACGTCGGGCTTGCCGGCCTGGACCAGCAGCGGCCGCACGCCGGTGCGGACGTTGGCGGCGAGGAAGTGGGCGTTCTCGATCCCGTTCAGCTTGGCGTTGCGCTCGGCGTCCTCGATCGCCTCGGGGACGATCTCCACGCCCCAGACCTCGCCAGCGTCAGCGGCCATGCTCAGCCCGATCGTGCCGATCCCGCAGAAGAGGTCGAAGACCTTCTCCTTGCCGCTGAGCCCGGCGAACTCGGCGGCGACGGCGTAGAGGCGCTCGGCCATCTCGGTGTTGGTCTGGAAGAAGGCGCCGGGGGAGATCTTCCATTTCAGCCCGCACAGCTCCTCGGCCAGGTACTCCTCGCCGAGCACGCCTGTCGGCCCCTCGCTGCCGCCGGAATCGTCGGCGACGACGGTGTGCAGGTCCACCGGCGGTTTCGGGAAGCTGCGCTGGGCGGTGACCAGACGGGTCTGGACCTGGCCGCTGCGCCGGCCCTCGCGGACGACGAGGTTGCGGAGCACGCCGCGCTTGGAGCCGCCGTCGAAGGCCGGGATCGACTCCAGCTGGGCCCACTCGCGGATCTTGTTGCGGGCGGCGTTGCCGGCCTCGGAGGCGAGGTGGCAGTCCTCGACGTCGACGACCAGGTCCCAGCGGCCGCGGGCGTGGAAGCCGAGGATCGGGTCGCCGTCGCGCTCGCCGAAGGAGTATTCGAGCTTGTTGCGGTAGCGCCACTGCTCGTCGGCGGCGACGATCGGCTCCAGCTCGAAGCCGTCGAGGTCGCCGATCCGGCGCAGCGCCTCGTCCACCTGTTCGCTCTTGATCTGCAGCTGGCGCTCGTAGGGGAGGCCCTGCCAGGGGGCGCCGGGGCAGGGCTCGCCGCCGTGTGTGCAGCGGTCGGCGACGCGGTCGGCGCCCGCGTGCAGCAGCTCGACGACCCGGGCCTCGGCGAAGCGCTTCTTGCCTTTGGTCACCTCGACCCGGACCCGGTCGCCCGGCAGCGCGCCGGCGACAAAGACGACGAAGCCGTCGGCGCGGGCGACGCCGCGCCCGCCGAAGGCGAGCGAGTCGACCTCGACCTCGAGCTGCTCGCCTCGGCGCGGTCCCCGGGCCGCCGGCTTCTCGCCGCTGGCGGTCGTCAACTCAGCCGAGTTTTTTACGCGCGCGGCGCGCGGCCTGCGTGGCCTGTTTGCGCACCGGCTCGGCGCGGCCGCCGACCTCTTTGCGGGCCTGCTTGACCAGGCGCTCGAGCTCGCCGAGCAGCGAGTCGGTCTGTTTGCGCCCGCGTTTGACGAGGTCGCTGAGCATCTTCTCGGCGTCGCCGCGGGTCATGCGGCCGCGCTTGACGGCGTCGTCGACGACCTCCTGCAGGCGGTCGCGGCTGAGCGTGACGCTCTGCTCGAGGCTCTCGCGGAACTGGGCAACGCTCTTGTCGAGGCCGCTGGTCGCTTTGCTGCTGGCGCGTTTCGGAGCCGCTTTTTTAGCCGACGATTTTTTGCTGCCGGCTTTTTTGGCGGAGGCTTTTTTCGGAGCCGCTTTTTTCGTCGCGGCTTTCGCTTTGCTCGCCGCGCGGGCCGGAGCTTTTTTCGCTTTGGCTTTCGGTTTCGCGGCTTTAGCTTTTTTGCTGGGCTTGGCAGCTGCTTTTTTCTCGGCCATCTCGACGTGCCTCCAGGGGGTGAAGTTGGGCGCGGGTGCGGGTTCGACTATGTCAATTCCGCAGCATCGGTGGCTCTGCGACGGCGAATCGTGCCTGCACCGGGGCATGATCGGAGAGCCGCAGGGCGCGCCCGTCGAGCGGCAGCTCGCGCCGCTCCGGCGGCCACTGGGTCGGCGTCTCGAGCACCTCGAGGCCGCGGGTCAGCAGGTGGTCGATCGCCCGCGGCGCGGTCGGCGCGGCCAGGCCGAAGTCCTCGCGCAGGCGCTCGAAGACGGCGGGCTGCTCGGCCGGGCGCAGGTTGAGGTCGCCGCCGAAGATCAGCGGCGCGGAGCCGGCGAACTCGCCGGCGGCACGGGCGGCACGCAGCACGTCCTCGATCGCGAGGTTGGGCTGGTCGTTGGTCGCGTGCAGGTTGGCGACGCAGACTCCGGAGGCGGTCCGGGTCAGCGCCAGCGAGCGGCGCTCGGGCGGCCCGTCGTGGATCGCCAGCTCGCGCCGCTCGGCGATGCCGCCGAGCCGGCCGGGGACGCGGACCAGGGTCAGGTTGGAGCCGCCCTCACCGGAGGCCATCAGGTCCGGGTTCTGGCGGGCGAGCAGGCCGCGCAGCGGACCGAGGTTGTTGCGCGAGGTCAGCGCCCTGTGCCACTCGGCCGAGCAGGCGCGGGCCAGCGGCTCGGCGAAGCGGGGTGGGCTCTCCTGCAGCAGGGCGACGTCCCAGGCGGTGGCGGCGAGCAGGGTCGCGAACTCGGTCGTGAGGTCGCGGTTGACCTGGACGTGGGTGGCATTGCGCTCGTCGATCCGCAGCAGTCGCGAGCGCCAACTGCGCAGCCCGGCGTCGGGCGGGAAGTCCCGTCCGTGAAAGAGGTTCCAGGCGATCGCTGTGAACTCCACGCTGCGTAGTATCCGCCGCTTGAAGCGGGACTTCCTCACTGGCGAAGAGTTCGGGGCGTTCGAGCTCGACAAGCTGCTCGATCGGGCGCTGGAGCTGAAAGCCGGCCGGCGCCGGCGGGTCGGCGCCGATTCGCTGGCCGGGCGCAGCGTCGCCCTGATCTTCCAGCGACCCTCGACGCGGACCCGGATCTCCTTCGAGGTCGGCGTCGCCGAGCTGGGGGGGACGCCGATCGTCCTGCGCGCCGACGAGATGCAGTTCTCCCGCGGCGAGTCGATCGCCGACACGGCGCGGGTGCTCTCGCGCTTCGTCGACGCGATCGTGATCCGCTCCGGCTCCCATGAGGAGGTCGCCGAGCTGGCGGGCGCCGCCGAGGTGCCGGTGATCAACGCGCTGACGCCGCTGCACCACCCCTGCCAGGCGCTCGCCGACCTGATGACCCTGCGCGAGCGCTTCGGCGACCTCGACGGGCAGCGGCTCGCCTACGTCGGCGACGGCAACAACGTCGCCCGCTCGCTGGCGATCGCCGGTGAGCTGAGCGGGGTCGAGGTCGTGGTCGCGGCGCCGGCCGGGTACCAGCTGGAGGAGGGGCACGGGGTGAAGCTGACCGACGATCCGCGGGCCGCCGCCGACGGCGCCGACGCTCTCTATACGGACGTCTGGGTCAGCATGGGCGACGAGGCCGAGGCCGACCGCCGCCGCGCCGACCTGGCGCCGTTCCGGCTCGACGGCGATCTGCTGGCGGCGGCGAAGGACGGCGCCATCGTCCTCCACTGCCTGCCGGCCCATCCCGGGGAGGAGATCAGCGCCGACGCTCTCTATGGAGAGTCCTCCGCCGTCTGGGATCAAGCCGAGAACCGGCTGCATGCCCAGAAGGCGCTGCTGGAGGCGCTGCTCGCCGAGTAGGCGCGCCGCTCCCGCCGCCATGTATCCCCATCTCGAAATCGGGCCGGTGACGCTGCAGACCTTCGGCCTGATGTTCGCCTTCGCCTTCCTCGCCGCCGGTGCCCTGATCTGGAGGCGGCTGGGGGAGATCGGCAAGCCGGTCGACTGGGCGTACGAGATGGGCTTCGCGGCCCTGGTCGGCGGCATCGTCGGCTCGCGGGTCTACTTCCTGGTCCAGAACTACAGCGACGTCAAGGACGACCTGCTCGGCAACCTCTTCTCCGGGGCCGGGCTGGTCTGGTACGGCGGCGCGATCGGCGGTGCCCTCGCCGTGCTCGCCTGGGCCCGGTACCGGGACTTCCTCGGACTCGCCCTGCTCGACCTGGCGGCGCCGGCGCTGGCGCTGGGCTACGCGATCGGCCGCTGCGGCTGCCAGCTCTCCGGCGACGGCGACTACGGCAAGGCCTGGAACGGACCCTGGGCGATGTCCTATCCCGACGGCACCGTGCCGACCGAGCAGACGGTCCACCCGACGCCGATCTACGAGACGCTGGCGATGGGGCTCGGCGCCTGGATCCTCTGGCAACTGCGCGACCGGGTCAGGACCGGGGTCCTCTTCGCGCTCTACCTCCTCTACGCCGGCGCCGAGCGCTTCCTGGTCGAGTTCCTGCGGCGCAACGACGCATCCACGCTGGGCCTGACCTCGGCCCAGCTGGAGAGCCTTGGCATGATGATCGCCGGTGCGATCTGGATCGCCGTGGTCGTTCGTCGCCACGGCGGCATTTCCCGACCTGGCACCGCCGATACGGCGCAAGTCGCTATATAGGCGGGGCGGGGCTAACGATGTTACTCTTGCGCAAGAACTTTGGAGCATTCAAACTAGGGAGGCTTGGCGGGTAAATGGCGGCCGTGGACATACAGAACCAGGAGGGCCCGTCGGCGCGCACCTTGAGTGCCGTGCTCGACGCGGCCGCGGAGCGTCTGTCCGCGGCCGGAGTCGACAACGCCCGCGCCGATGCCGAAGTGCTCGTCGCCGACGCGATGGGCGTGAAGCCGGAGCAGCTCTCGGTCGAAAGCGCCGGCGAGATCCCGGCCGAGGTCGCCGCGGCGATCGAGGAGCGGGTGGCGCGCCGGGTCGAGCGCGAGCCGATGGCCTACATCCTCGGGCGCGCTCCCTTCCGGACTCTCGAAGTCGCCGTCGACGAGCGCGTGCTCTGGCCGCGCCGCGAGACCGAGCTGCTGGTCGAGGTCGCCGTCGACCTGCCCGAGGGCGCCCGCGTCCACGAGGTCGGCACCGGCTCCGGGGCGATCGCCCTGGCTCTGCTGGCCGAGCGTCCCGACCTCAAGGTGACCGCCTCGGATCTCTCGCCGGAAGCGGTCGAAGCGGCCCGCGAGAACGCCGAGCGGCTCGGCATCCCGCTCGAGGTCAGCGTCGCCACCGGCATCCCCGAGGGCATCGAGGGCGTCGACCTGGTCATCGCCAACCTTCCCTACGTGACGGACTCGACCATCTTCGAGCGCTCGCCGGAGATCCAGAAGGAGCCGCGGATCGCGGTCACCGGGGACTGCGGCGAGGACGGCCTCGGCGTGATCCGCGGCCTGATCGGCGAAACGCCGTCGGGCTGGAAGCTGGCGATGGAGCACGACACCCATCACGGCTCGGCGATGCGCGAGATGCTGCGCGACGCGACTACCCTTCAGGACTATGAAGGGGACGAGCGGGTCACCGTCGGCTTCGCCCCTTGAGGCCGGCGACAAGCGATGAGTGAGGCTCCGCCGCAGGCCGAGGAGACGGTTCCCGACGCGGGCGATCGCTCCGGGGCCGCCAGCGAGGCGCAGCGCCGGGGCAAGGTGGACCGGCTGCGTGCGGCGGGCGTCGATCCCTACCCGCACTCCTTCGAAGGCCGGACCCACGCCGAGGAGATCCTCGCCGCCCACGACCCCGCTGAGCTGGGGGAGGGGGAGCACGACCAGTTCAGCTACCGGGTGATGGGCCGGGTCACCGGCAAGCGTGGCCACGGCAAGGTCGTCTTCCTCGATGTCCGCGACATCACCGGCTCGATCCAGGGCTACGCGCGCCGCGACGCGCTCGGCGAGGAGGCCTTCGAGTGGATCGAAGAGCTGGACATCGGCGACCTGGTCGGGATCGAGGGGCCGGTGTACGTGACCAAACGCGGCGAGCTGGCGATCAGTGTCGGTGAGTGCACGCTGCTGGCGAAGGCGCTGCTGGACCCGCCCGACCTTTTCCACGGCATCTCCGACCCGGAGCTGCGCTACCGCCAGCGCGAACTCGACTTGATGGCGAACGCGGAATCGCGGGAGATCTTCAAGAAGCGCTCCGACCTCACCTACGCGATCCGCACCCACATGCACGAGCGCGGCTGGGTCGAGCTGGAAACGCCGGTCCTGCAGCGGCTGACCGGCGGCGCCGCGGCGCGGCCCTTCGTCACCCACCACAACGCGCTCGACCGCGACCTCTTCCTGCGGACGGCGACCGAGCTCTATCTGAAGCGGGCGATCGTCGGCGGCTTCGAGGACGTCTACGAGTTCGGCAAGTTCTTCCGCAACGAGGGGATGTCCCCCCAGCACAACCCCGAGTTCACGATGCTGGAGATGTTCGTGGGGGGCGCCGACTACAACGGCGTCATGAACTTCATCGAGACCCTGGTCTCGAGCGTGGTTCAGGAGGTGATGGGGACGACCAAGGTGATGCGCGACGGGGTCGAGATCGACTTCGCGGCGCCCTGGCCGCGGGTGGTGCTGCGTGACGAGATCCTGCGCGAGGCCGGGATCGACATCTACGAGGCGAGCCGCGACGAGCTGGCGGAGGTGGCCGGCGAGGACGCCGAGGAGAACGACGACTGGGCCGGGCTCGTCGACACCCTGCAGGGCAAGCTGGTCGAGCCGAAGCTGATCCAGCCCACCTACATCACGGTGCTGCCGATCGACATCTGGCCGCTGGTCAAGGTGCACCCCGATGACCCCAAGGTCTGCGAGGCCTTCGACGGCATCGTCGCCGGGATGGAGATCGTCGGCGGCGGGACCGACATCAACGACCCGGTGGAGCAGCGCCAGCGCTTCATCGGCCAGCGCGAACGCCAGGAGTCGGGGGCGGAGGAGGACCCGCACCCCCACGACGAAGAGTTCGTCAAAGCGCTCGAATACGGGATGCCGCCGGCGAGTGGGTGCGGGCTGGGGATTGACCGCCTGCTGATGATCATGACCGGCTCGAAGACGCTGCGCGACGTGATCATCTACCCGGCAATGCGCGAGCTGAAGGGAGAGTGAGATGGCGGTGAAGCTCCACAGGTGCTCATTGATGTTCGTGAAGGCCGACGGCCACCCATGCTGGAAGGTGCAGAAGGCGCTGGACGAGGCGGGGGTCGAGTACGAGCTGGTGAAGGGGCCGCTGCGACGGGGCAAGCGTGAGGAGATCGAGCGGCTCTCGGGCCAGCGCAAGTACCCGGTGATCGAGCTCGAGGACGGGACCGGCTACCGCGACGAGTCGGAGGCGATGGCGGCGAAGATCCGCTCCGGCGAACTGGGCGCGAGCGTCGGCGAGCTGGGTCCGAGCGCCGGCTAGAAGGCGGAACGCAGGAGGCCGCCGTCGATCGGGATGACGGCGCCGGTGACGTAGGCGGCGCGGTCGGAGCAGAGGAAGGCGACGAGGTCGCCGTACTCCTCCGGGGTGCCGAGGCGGGCGGCGGGGACTTCGGTGCGGGCGGCGGCTTCGGCGTCGTCGAGCGTGCCGCCGTGCTCGGTCAGCCGCTCGGTCGCGAAGCGCCCGGTGGCGACGGTGTTGACGGTGACCCCGTCGGCCGCGACCTCGCCCGCCAGCGTCTTCAGGAAGCCGACCGCGGCCATGCGATGGGCGTTGGAGAGGTTGAGGAAGGGGTTGGGCTCCCGGGTGGTGTTGGAGCCGACGTTGACGATGCGCCCCCAGCGGCGCTCGCGCATGCCGGGGAGGACGGCCTCGGCGAGGATCCGCGGGGCGAGGACGAGCGAGCGGTAGGCCTCTTCCCAGGTGGCGAGGTCGTGCGCGAGAGCGCCGCCGAAGGGCGGGCCGCCGGTGTTGGTCACGAGCATGTCGATGGGGCCGAGCGCGTCGGCGACCTCCCCGGGGAGCGCCGCGAGGCGGTCGGGGTCGGAGGCGTCGGTGGCGAACGGAGTGGCGGCGGAGCCGATCTCAGCAGCGGCCTCTTCGAGTCGCTCGAGCGAGCGGCTGGCGATCGCGACAGTGGCGCCCTCGCGCGCCAGCACGTCCGCGATCCCGCGCCCGAGCCCCCGACTGGCGCCCATAACCAGGGCGACGCGCCCCTGAATGCCTAGATCCATAGTCCGACCCTAACGCGGGGAGCAATGCTCAAAGACCGTTGCGCGGGTAGTCTTCGCGGTGAGCGCCCGTAGCTCAGTGGTCAACGGTTCCTTACGGGGGGCCAAAGAGCGTCGGTCTTTCAAGCCGAAGGTCGCGGGTTCGACTCCCGTCGGGCGCATTCGCTGCTGTTCCTCTAGGTGCCGGGTTTCGCCCGGTGTGGAGCCAGATCTTCGGCTCAGACTCCGAATCGCGTTCCGTCGCCTTCCGGGCGATTCCGAGGCGTTCCGGGGCGGGAGAGTCGCATTTCAGTCACATTTTGCCGGGCGAAGGGCAGGCCTATTCGTGCTTCTCGGAGAGCCTCGCCAGCTCGCCAATAGAGATGCCCAGCGCGCCGGCGATCCGGCGGGCCGTGTCCCAGGTCGGGTTTGCCTGACCCCGCTCGATGAGGGACAGCGTGGCCGGGGTGATGCCCGCTCCCGCAGCCAGATCCTCCTGGGTTGCTTTCCGCTTGCCGCGGAGTTCCCGGATCGCCTCGCCGAGTGCCGCCTGGGGTCGCTCCGAACGCCGCATTGCCCAGACGTTTCCAGATACGCGGTGCGCCGTGGCTAATCTAAAACATGTATTCAGTTGATGCTACGCTGATCGCACCAATGAAAAGCGGCCCCCGGCCGGCGGTGGAACGCCGACCAGGGGCCTGACCACAAGGAGAGCAAGCCTCCTCATGGCTACCAAAGACCCTACGCGCAGCTGCGCGAAAGATCCGGCTTCCGAAGACCTACGAACGGAACGTGCCGTGCTGGCGTTCCTGCTCGACCAGCACCCGACCCGCGTGACCGTGGACGAACTGCCCTTCGCCCTTGACGCCAAGGACTTCGCCGAGAAGGACGCCATCGCTCGCGCTGTTCGCGAACTGACCGCCGTCGGCCTTCTGCGGCCGGTGGGAGAGCTGATCGAACCAAGTCGTGCCGCCGTGCCCTTCGAGCGCCTGGAGCGCGGCTGATGGACGTCGCGGGGAGGTTCGGCGACAACCTGGTGCGCACCCGGCGGCTCGCGGGGCTCTCGCAGGATGAGCTCAGCGTCCGGGCGTCTGTGCATCGCACGGAGATCAGCCAGCTGGAGCGTGGCCTGCGCCTGGCGCGGGTGGACACGATCGTGAAGCTCTGCGGCAGCCTCGAAGCCGACCCTGCGGAGCTACTCGCGGGGATCAACTGGGAGCCGGGAGAAAACAGAATAGGCCATTTTAAGAAACCAAAATCAGACAACCCATCAGATGCCTAGTCAGAGAACCCAACAAGGCATCCACAAACTCCAAAGAGCCAATGCGGAGCCAGGCAGAAGAAGAGAACAAGGAAGCCTCAAAGAGCCCTCCCAAAGAACCAAACCCACAGCCCGACACACTACGAACCCTCCGGGATTCGTGCCTGGGCCGCACCTTGTTGATCACCGACATCAGGAGAAGACGGAGGAGATCGGCCGGCGTCTTCCCCGCCCCTCCGGGCGGCCGATTTTGGCACGGCTTCGCCGTGCGACGGCCGCCAGTAGGGAGGGGCGGAAAGGCCATGAGCTTCGGTCGCATTTCGGCCGAAGGTCGGAGCGACCCGATGCAGACGCCACTTGTCACGGACATAAGGGGCATGAAGCGGAAACCTGTCTCCGTCGCCTTCTTCACTGAGCGCACCCTTGCCGACTACCTCGCAGTTTCCGATCGGACCATCCGCAACTGGATCAGGCGCGGAGACCTGCCCAGCTACAAGCTCGGCGCCTCGCGCCGAATCGATCCCGCCGATGTCGAGGACTTCCTCGCCCGCCACCGAGACGAGGCAGCATGAGGCGCGAGTCGCCGATCAAGCGTCGCAACCCCTCCGGCAGCGTGGTCTGGGTCGCGCGCTATACGGGCCGAGACGGCAAACACCACTACGCCAAGCCCCGCTGGAACCGCGGCAAGGCCAGCTTCACCCGTAAGGCCGACGCTCAACGTGCGATAGACGAGGCATACGGGCTCACCGATCGGCCCGACACCCTCGGCGAGTACTTCGCAAACTGGATCGAGCGACACCCAAGGTCAGAACGAACCAACGCGACCTACGAGCACCGGATCTCCCGCGTCACCGGCGTCGAGGTCGAGGGCACCGCTCTGAAGGACTGGCCGATGCACGAGCTGCGCCGCCGCCACACTCTCGCCCTGGTCGATCACATGTTGACGAATGAAGGTCGAGCCACCACCGGCGCCGTCGGCATCCTCCGCTCCCTCTCGGCGATGGCCGAGGACGCGATCACCGACGAAGTCTGCGACCTCAACCCCTTCAAGGGCATCTGCGTCCGAGCCAACGACCCAAGGGCGAAGAAGAAGCGTCGCCCGATCCGCGTCTTCAGCTTCGAGGAAATGCACCGCTTCGCCAAGGCCGCCGGTCGCCACGAGGCGCTGGTTCGCACCTTCACCGATACCGGCATGAGGCTCGGCGAGGTTCTGCCCCTCCGCCCAGAAGACTTCGACGGCGAGACCCTCCAGGTCCGTCGCACCGCCCACGAGGGAACGATCCTCGAGGGCACCAAGACCGACCACGGCGAGGAGGACGCCGGGCGAGTTGTACCCGTCCCCGCGACCCTAGCCTGGCTCCTCGAAGCCCAGATCAACTTCAACGGCCCCGACTGCAAGCTCCTCTTTCCCACGCCACGCGGCCGCCTATGGCGCGAGCGCACCTTCTACCGCGACGTCTGGAAGCCGACTCAGAAAGTCGCCGGTCTAGACATTCGACCTCACGAGTGCCGACACTCCTACGTCACCCACCTCCGCGCCGCAGGAATCAACGACGCTGACCTAGCCGAGATCGCAGGCCACCAGGTCCAGACGATGCTCGCGCACTACACCCACCCGACTGACGGGAGCTACGGCGAAGTGCGATACGCAATCAGCTAGGAGGCTCGGTCGCGCACTGTCGGAGCGAACATGTCCTATAAACTCAATTTGCTTCGGTACGCTTGCGCGTCTCTTCAAGAACGCCCGTGGGTTCCATGCAGACGTACTCGCCAGTGGAGGTGCCAATGCTAGTTGCCAATCTCGTTCTGGAGGTCTGACCCGTGACGCACTTCCATGACCCCCGCCGCGAGATCGAGACGATCCGAGATCATCTCGCCTCTCACGATAAGCCAATCGCGTTCCTGATCGGAGCCGGCGCATCGTTTGCCACCCGCAACGTTGACGACCAGCCGCTAATCCCCAATTTGCACAAGCTGGGCGAGATATGTCGCAGGGAGGTAGCAAAGTTGGGCAAAGGCTCCAAAGCGGCTTATGCGGCGATTGAAGATGAGCTGACCGCCTCGCTCGGACATAAACCGAACGTCGAGGACACGCTTTCCTGTGTGCGTTCAAAGCTTGGTGCCATCGCGGGTGAGGACACCCTGGTGGGTCTAAATCGCGAGCAGATGAACACGCTTGAGGAGACGATTCGGACGACGATAGCTGCAGCGGTTCGCCCCGCGGAGGCCAAGATCGCCTACCCCCTACCTCACCAAGCGCTGGCACGGTGGATAAAAAGCATCGATCGCCGTCATGCGGTGGAGATCTTCACGACTAACTACGACACGTTAATCGAGCGCGCGCTTGAGCTTGAGCAGGTCCCCGTTTTCGACGGGTTTGTCGGCAGTCGCGAACCCTTCTTCGAGCCCGCAACTCTCGCGCACCGCGACGACGCTCCCGGTCCGCGCTGGACGCGACTTTGGAAGATCCACGGCTCGGTCAATTGGCATCGCTCCAGCCGGCTTGGTGGGCGGATCGTGCGGACCGAGGAAAACGAGAGTGGCGAACTCGTCTACCCCTCCCTCCACAAGTACGAGGAGTCGCGAAAACAGCCCTTTGTCGCGATGCTTCAACGTCTCAGCGACGTGTTGCACCACCGAGATGAGACCGTGCTGTTCACGCTTGGCTACGGCTGGGGGGACCAGCACATCAACGCCGTCATTTTTGAGGCACTCGCTGCGAACCCTCGTACGCATGCTCTTGCCCTGATGTTCGATGACGTCTCTGATGAGAGCGAGCCGGCTAAGGGCCGCCGCCACAACCTCTCGGTCTTTGGTCCGACAATGGCAGTGATAGGCGGCATTCGCGGGACCTGGCGCTTGCTCGATCCGGTCGACAAGCGCACCGCAGACCTTCTCGACGTCCCGTTCGACTCCGATGCGCAGATCGATGACGAGCCACCGCTTGGCGGCGAGATGCGCCTTGGCAATTTCGTCTGGTTCTCCCGCTTCCTACGAGAGATCGCTGCCTACGATGACTAGGGCAGCCAAGGAGGCCACCCAGATTGGCTGGGTTGCCTCGGTGTTGGGGGGAGTCGTCAGGGTGCGACTGCGCAGTCTCCCAACCACGCTGGTCATGGTCGCTGGGCAATCCTTCCGTGTCGGGCAGATCGGCGCGTTTCTACGGATTCCGCTTGGTTACGCAAACTTGTATGCAGTTTGCACCCAGGTTGGCGCCGATGCTGCACCGCCTAGCCTCGCCGAGAGCACCGAGCCACTTCCACGCGACGAGGACAACGGTGGCGAAGGCTATCGATGGCTCACGATGACCCTCTTTGGTGAGTCCGTCGGCGGTCACTTCGATCGCGGCGTGGGACAGTATCCAACCGTAGGGGATCAAGTCCATCTCGTTACCGAGGCCGACCTGACGACGATCTACGGCGAATCAGCCGAGGATGCCAATGCGTTGGAGGTGGGGAGGATCGCAAGCTCAAGCGGTTTGTCGGCAAGACTGCATCTCTCCAATCTCGTATCTCGCCACTCCTGCATAGTTGGATCCACTGGCGCTGGGAAGTCGAACCTTGTGGCGGTCATACTTGGCGCACTGGCCAGTGATGAACTTCCTCGTGCTCGGTGCCTGGTAATCGACGCTCATGGCGAGTATGCGTCGGCGCTCGGTGATCGAGCCCACGTCGTACGAGCGGGGGTCGAGCTACCTAACGATGTTGCGCGACTACGGGTGCCCTATTGGGCACTTCCCTTTGAAGAGCTGATCTCGATGGTCATGGGGGAGATGCAGCCGCAGACTTTGCAGTACATACGAGATCGGGTCTCTCAGATGAAGCGTGCCGCTGCACGCCATCTCGCAGCGCCACCCCCCGACCAAACGATCACCGCCGACTCGCCATTGCCCTTCAGCATTCGGAAGCTGTGGTTCGATCTGGAACATGAGCAGCGGGCGACGTACAGCGACTCACACAAACAAGATGATTCCACGCGATTGGCCGCCGAGGACGAGGGAAGTGCTGAGGAGCTTCGGCCTCCGCGCTATCCGCCACCGACGTCGTACAACAACCCTCCGTATCCATCGAGGGGAATCAAGAGCTCGGCACAGCTCGATCTTCTTCATAGTCGCTTAGAAGATCAACGCTTTCGATTTATGTTCGATCCGGATGACCCCTTACATCCTGATCTTGAGGGCAAAATCAGCTCAGATCTCGACTCATTGCTGGCCGAGTGGGTCGGAGGGGAAAGACCGATCACCATCCTCGATGTCTCTGGCCTACCGCCGGAAGTGCTGACGACTGTAGTGGGGACCATGCTGCGTGTCGTCTACGACGCCCTGTTTTGGGCGATCGAGCTGCCGGTTGGCGGTCGCGAGCAACCACTGTTGGTGATGATTGATGAGGCCCACCGATTCCTCCCAAAAGATGCTGATACCCCTGCCAATCGCACCGTCGGCCGGATTGCAAAGGAGGGTCGCAAGTACGGCGTGGGCCTCATGGTCGTAACGCAGCGGCCGTCGGACATAGATACCGGCGTGCTCAGTCAATGCGGGACGATGATTGCCCTGCGCGTTACCAATGAGAGTGACCGCAACGCCGTCCGCAGCTCTCTCCCCGACGACTTGGGGAACCTTGGCGAGCTGTTGCCAGCGCTTCGCACTGGCGAGGCCCTCGTGCTTGGCGACGCCCTGCAAGTTCCCTCTCGAGTTCGGATCCGGCTCGCGCCAAACAAGCCTCACGGTGGAGACCCGCCACTGCCACGTGCTTGGCGGGATGGTGAGCGCCCGAATGCCGATCTCTACAAACAGGCGATCGCGAACTGGCGATCGCAAAGGACTAGATCCCAAGATGAGGAGTGAGTGAACCAATGAGCATGCCCGAGATGACGCCAGTCGATTCCAGCAACGTCGCTAGCGTTGGCCACGACCCAGAGACCAGCGCCCTTTACGTCGAATTCATTGGAGGCGGGTTATACGTGTACTCCGGGGTCGATACGCAGACGTTTGACGAACTGCGTGATGCGGCCTCGGTTGGCAGCTTTTTGAACCGGGTCATCAAGCCGAACTTCTCCTACAGCAAAGTCAGTTGATGTCAATATTGCATGCGCGGAGTCGGCGGTTGAAGCGGTCACCCAGCGCTCCCGGTAGGCAGTTGTGAGAGCGACGTTCTCTCAAGTGCGAGGGTTATGGCATGGGTAGAGACCTGCGAATAAGTGCGGATGTCGCCCAGCTCCTTCCAGCTGGAGTGCTTGGCCAGTTGCAGGCGACGATAGATGACCCCGACAATGTCTGCTGCGTTTGTGAGGAGCTGATCTCCGGTCCTAGCGCGGAGGTCTTGATCTTTACCGACCGGAAGGCAGCCACGTTAGTAAAACTTGCTCACAGCGGGTGTATGAGATCTGGGGTACGAGTGACTCCGAGGTTGCGCGAGGCCATCGATGCGCATGCTCAGGAATCGGATGGTTTTGCGATGGCCACCAAGCTCGGTCTGCGAGTGAGTGAGCCACGCGCGCTGATTTTTCTTGAGCCTGAGGTATTGACTGGCGGTATCGACGAGGACCCACTTCAGCTCTACTCCGAAGCTCTAGGACTGGTCCCAATAGCCGGGTCGATCGAGGACATCGAGCTGGTAGCGACCGATCAGTTTTCGATTGAGCTGATCGAGGGTGGACTTGGCTTATGCGCCGCCCACGGGTTGGAGACCGTTCCCGCGGAGGCTTCTGACCTCACAAAGTGGCTTGGCGCGGCTGAGGGGCGCGCAGTTGTGATCGTCGCCAGAGGACTTGGCCTCCGTCGGCCCCGGCCTACGATCGGGGAGGCACTGGCTCTACGGCCGTCGTGGGGGGCAATCGCCGAGGTTGCGTCCGGCACTTCCTAGCTGCCCATTGTGGAGGTGGATAACGCCGTTGGGGGTCGCATCTTGGGCACATGGGCCACCGCAAACCGGCTCCGGATGCCAACACCCGCCGTCCTTTCAATCGGGCGGTCGACCCAAGAAAATGCCGAGGTCTTCTCGGTTCTCCACATGCTGCCCCAATTCCGCATCTAGGAAATCCTCGAGCAAAAGCAGTCGACTCTCGATGAATTGCTGCCAGTTGATGCCCAGGCTAGGTTGAACCTCCAGCGCGGGAAAAAACTGAGAGTCCCGAAAGCCAAGGCTAGCCCCGTTTGAAAGGACAGCCTCAATGCCTTGGCGCCTTATGTGGGCGGCCGTCTTGCGGGTCGCGAGGATCTGAGTCAGTACGCGGAGGTGGAGCCGCTCTGCCTCCGGGACAGCATCACTTTCCGGACGCGGTGCAACGGAAACGACCACGACCGCGCCATCCGCTGGGCTCAGATCCATCTCCTCTCCCAAGGGATCGACCGGCCCTTGCACTGCGAGGGCGCACATAAATGCTTTCCAGAGAGCAGCCTGCTTCCGCCGCGTTGCCCCGAGCAGAGTGGCACGGTCTGCGGGCTCAATGAAAAGGCCTGGTTTTCCAGAGAGGGTCTCCTTCAGGCTGTCGTACTCGGATACTGCTCGCGTGTTAGCAGCTGCATCGAAGCGAAGTGCGAAGGACCTAGTGAAAAACCAGGTACGCAAAGTATCGTGGTGATCAGCGAGTTTGAAATCAATCGCCAAGGCGCCCAGAATTACGAGCTGGTTTGCGTATGGCAACCACTCGCGTCTTCTCACTCCACAAACCTCGCGAAGGAATTGGCCCGCATCCGCCATACCTTTCACCGCAGAGGTCCAGTGAGCGTGGATAACCTCCCGCGGCAACTCCAGGACAGCCTGCTGTCGGACATTGTGATCTCGCCGAAGGGCGATTGATTGGAGAACGGGCAGGCCGTTGTCTCCGATGAACTCGTCGAGCGCCCGCTCCTCTAAACGAGCATCGTCCCAATGGACGCGAAGGTTCCAGTCGGGATCGTAGACTCGAGCTACAACCAAGTCGAAGGACCCAAGCGTCTCGCCTTTTCGGTTGAGCCGCTCAAAGATTCGCGCGACGGCGCCTTCCTCGAGATCAGCTCCAATTAGAACAGCGGCAAGTGGATACTCATGGATGATGGAGAGGTGCGTTGCGTATAGAGATGCAAGTGAAAGGGAAAGCTCCCGCGCGAGATCTGGGTCGACAACCGATGAAATTACCTTATCCCGCCAAGTAAAGTAATCTTTGGCCGTGCGCAAGGCGTACAGTGGGACCCACCCGTCGGGAGTCGTCCATTTAGAGTGACGATGCTCGTCATCCCAAGTGTCACGGGGGAAGCTCGTGAGTCCTTGTTCCAGGGCATCGACATCTTCTGCCACAAGGTCTGACACCTGTGCTGCGTAGACGGTCGGACCCTTGTCGTAAAGGGCAAAATACAGTGACGTCAGCCTTTGTTGCCCATCTAGCACGGTGTACCGAACAGGCCGTGCGATACTTGGTCCTTCCTCAAAGCGCCTAACCTCTACATGCTTCGGCTCTCCTTCAACAAGAAGAAGGCTGCCCGCCGGCCATCCCATCAGCAAGGTAGCCAAGAGCGAGCGAATATCACTCTCGGTCCAGTCGAAGTCTCGCTGGAAGTCGGCCAGAACCAACGTTCCATCGTCGATCATTTCACCCAACGTCGTGAGGGGGAGATCCTCGGTTCGTAGGCCAGTCCTCACTCGACCACCTTCTCGTCAATCTGTCCTAGGTCAGTGAGGTTCAGTTGATTTTCGAGCCAGTCGGCGAAGAACTTGTCAGTGCCTTCACCGATATCGAAGAAGATCGGCCGCACGGAGGGGGCCCCAATGAGCGAGCCCATTGATATCGCGGATCGACCATCGCAGAGGACTAGGCCGACCGTCGGTAGCCCGCCGTATTGCCACACACGCAGGCAGCATCCAGTCTCAAGTGGAGGGGTCGCGCGCTTCGCCTCTTCCCAGGTCTCGCCGATCTTCAAGAGAAGATCTTGCAAGCGCTTGGTGGTATCCGTGTCGGTCTCATTCAGGCGGAGGGCTAACGACGGAATCCACGGACCCTGATCCTTGGGAATGTAAACATCGATTTCAATAGACCTTGCTCTTGCGAGCTCGAGTGCCGCTTCCCATTCTGAAGACTCGAGCCAGTTGGCCGTTGGGGCCGCGGGGACAAGCCGTATTCGCTTCGTATCGACATAGAAAGCGTCCCAGTCGATGGGGCGTTGCTGAACCCCGGTCAGGCCGGACGCGCGAAGGGTGGCATCCAGTTGGACTGCCTTGAGAATGGGCCTGGCCTGGTCTTCAACCGCGGAGAGGATCTCGTTGCTCAGCTTGCGGCGAAGAAACATCTCGTAGGGGAAGCTGATGAGACCGATGCCTAGGAAAACGCCAGCGATGTTTTCTAGGGCGGTGGTCAGGATGCCCGGGTCGACGACGGCGCTAAGGAGGAGCCCAGCGGCACCTAGGGCGACATAGGCCGTGCCGAGGACGTACGCCGCTTCCAGGTGCTTCACCAGTCGGTCGCGCTTGGACTTTTGAGTTTGCGATGCCAACAAGGCCAGACTAGTCGACTAGGTATCGAATGATGAGGAGCAGTCAATTCAACTGGGGCGTGGATCGGTTCGAGCCAGCATTTACCGCAGCACGATCCAGATAGGTCGAATCACTCGGACGGCGAATGGAGCCGTTCTCTCGCTTTCCGCCGACCCCGGCGTCACGCTTCCGCCGATGCTCTGCAGCGAGAAAGTGCCTGCGGCTCGCGCTCTTGGCGCGGTCTATACGCCAAGACCATTGGCGCGATTCTTGGTCGATCGTCTAAACGAAAGTGACGCGGCGATGGTTGAGGGGCGCTGGCTTGATCCTGCGTGTGGAGATGGGGTTTTCCTCACCGAGCTTGTTGATCGCCTCGCTTCTCAGATGGCTGCGTCGAGCCTTGCGTCTGCCGTTGAGGCGCGGCTCTTCGGTGTCGACATCGACCCGACCGCTTGCCGCCGAACCCGTGAGGCAGTGCAGCGCGCGGTAGAGCGCCATAGTGGCCCACAGAAGCCCACTTTTTTTGCGACAAACGTCAGGGCCGGCGATTTCCTCGCCTTAGATTCAAGGTCCCTTGGACGTTATGACGTGGTTTTAGGTAACCCGCCCTACGTCAGTGCTCAAGGTCTCACGGTCGCGCAGAAGCGTCTCTTTCTGGAACGATTTCAGACTGCTTGGGGGAGGCTCGACCTCTACTCCGTCTTCATCGAGCATGCTCTACAAATGCTGAAGATTGGAGGTCGTCTCGCATTCATCACGCCGGATACTTGGCTGACGGCGGCTTCTAGCAAGCGCTTGCGTGAGTACATCACCAAGGGCTACGTGGTGAGAGCAATCGAGCGTTTCGAGCGCCACGACCTCTTTCCCGGAGTCGCAACGGTCCCCTGCGTCTCCGTATTCGAGCGACCAAGTCAAGCTCCAAGAGAAGTTGCCACTGTGATCTGTCGCGATTGGCACGCCGAGCCGGGTGCCGATCCAACTCCGAAGGGTTCTAGCCAGCGCTTGGCTCTCAGTTGGGACGGCTCGCCTTGGCGTGAGCCTCCACGGCGGCCAGTCGCACGCTCGGTCCCCCTTGGGGAGCTTGTCGAGCGTATCTCGGTAGGGCTGGCGACGGGTCTCAACTCCTGCTTTGTCCTCGATGCTGGCACGACACATGGAGTTGAGCCTGAGCTACTTCATCGTGTCGTGCGGGGTCGGGACATTCGAGCCGGAGAACTGCGCGATTCCGGGCTACTACTTCTAGTTCCATATGACTTCTCCGCTGGGCAAAAGCCGACACTGGTTGACCTTGCTCAATGGCCAGGGGCTTTGACTTGGCTTCAATCCCATCGCAGTGCGCTAGAGCGGCGCCACTGCGTCCGCACTTGGCAGAAGCCTTGGTTCGATCTTCACGATCCTGTTGTGTTTGATCTGGGTTTGCAGCCGAAGATCCTTTGCCCCGACCTCGCGCGTGAGCCGCGCTTTGCTTTCGACCCGGGGGGCCTCCTACCAATGCACAGCGCCTACTACTTGGTCCCACGCAAGGAGAGTGCCATCGGCCCCCGGGCGCTCGTAGCCGCCCTCAACACCGTGGCGATAGCGACCGAGATCAGAAATCGTGCGCCGACGGCAAAGAGCGGGTATCGACGGTTGCAGGCAGAGGTTCTCCGAGACCTTCCGATCCCAAGGCTGACTTCCGCACAATCCGAACGCTTCGAAGAAGAGAGCCCTGAGCTCGAAGCAGAGATCGCGGAGCGCGTCACGGACGCTGTAGGGCATGCAGCCTGAGCTACGAGCACTGGAGGAAGGGTTACTTGCTCTCCGCCAGCATCCAATTCTGGGTGGGGTTATCGATGCAACGGGGGATATCGGGTTCGGGGCGCTTTCTGTTGAGCAAATCGCGGCGCTCTTATCCGAGCCGGAAGCTGCGATTTTGCTGATGGCCGCAGCCGACCTCAACCGGACGGCCCTGCGTACGGGACTCGATCATCCTGACGCCCAGTTGGTCGCTCCTCAGCTTCGTCGCGCTTTTGTCGTCAAAGGCAAGCTTCCCCTTACCGCCTCGTTCTCGACCGTCGTCCGACTCGCGGTCCAACGAAGCGGTGCCACGCTCTCTCGCAGCGCGAATGCCGCTACCGAGACCCTCTTCCGAGAACGGCTCGAGTTCGAGGGGATCCCAGTAAGGATGAAAGGCGGCTGGACCTCTGGCGTCCTGATTGAGCGCCGAAAGCCCGACGGCGTCTACCCCGATCCTGAGACGGGCATGGCGCCAGAGCTCTACTTGGAGGTCAAGAAGATCAACAGGGTGCGCGACGACATCCAGAAGCGCCTGTATGAGATCGCCCAAGCGAGCCTAGAGGTGAAGGTCCTATACGGAGATTTGAAGATCTCCGGGATGCAGTTAACTGGCTTGCTGGCCGACGCAGACCGGCCGGCGGCGCGAAGCGCCATCCGCGATCAAATTGCGGGTTCCAAACCGGTAGTCGCTGCTTTGCTGATCTGCCGACCGGAGGAGCTCGAGGTCGCGAAGCGATACCGCGCCGGAGCCGAGGCCTTTATAGATCGCGTCTTCTTTCCCGATGAGATCGACGAGTGCATCGGCTTTCTAGCTTCGATCACGATCGGAAGCTAAGCAACCATCGCGACCGTGGCTCTTGGTCCAGAAGCTCCATGAGTTCGTCCCTGTTGGGGATCGATAGGCGAACGGGACTGGTTGCTTCCGTCTCAGGATAGGTCGCATCTCGGTTGCATCGCCACCGCGATCTCGCTCCGGCCGCCAACGACCTCCATCCTTTTAAGCGGCGGATCGGCGCCTCGCAGGAAAAAGACAGGATTTCCGCAATCCTGCCCCACCGTATGGCTAGGTTGAATCGAGCTCCATGTCAAGCTTGAGATAGGAATCGAAGCGAGTGCGTTGGCGGATAACTTCGTATCTCCAGGCCCCCGATTCCTGGATAGGCGTAAGTGACCCCTCAACTTGATCCCATTTGAGGGGCCCGAGGGCACGAATGACGCACACTTGGGCGTGCTGACGGCTGTCTTCGGGGTAGTCGATGCAAAGGCACGCATCAGACCCGGTGCGAACGTCATTGAGGCCTAGAACCCATGGGCCACCTTCCATTCGGACCATTCCGGGCCACCGCCAATGAACCGATACCTCAATTGTCTCGCCTGGTGGGAGGCCTGGCGCCGGGAAGGGCAGGGTTATTACTGGTGAATAGCCCTCTTTGTCTTCGACACTGACCTGGGCGGGAGTCCCTCCGACTTTTGCAGTGACGGCAAGGTCCTTGGATCGAGCCCAGCTGTCCCCGCCGAGAGGAAATGTCATTTGGCCGATTGCTTGTCGCGAGCGATTGCAGACGGTCAGGTCAACCCGAAGTGTTGGGGTGCGCCGATCCTCTTTTCCAGGGGGAACCGTGACATGCAGAACCTTCCTGGTGGCTACCCAGGGCTTTCGCTTGCCCCGAACGGGGTTGCGAAGGTAGGGCTCCAGCTCGGGGCTCTCCTGATGCTCCTTGCGTCTCTCGAATAGCGCGAGCAGCGCAAGAAAGGCAAAAAAGCCTACGCCGATCAGCGCACTGACAAGCGGAGGAGGGGAGAACTCAAATAGGCGAATTGAGAAGAAGCCGAAGAGTCCAGCGGCCGCGAGGGCGATTGCCAAAACTTTCTTCAAGATTGCTCCATCGCTTAAAGAGGATAGAATGTCTTAAAGACAGAGGAGGCGTTTGATGAAAGTAGCGGATCTCTTTGGTCCCTCACAGGAACTTGACTGGGGTGGGTATGCGGCTTGTCGCGATGAGCAGGCGCAGGCAGGCGCAGGGCCTGCGGCTCACTGGCTGGAGGGGCAGACCGGAGCCGGTCCGGGTGTCGATGTGACCGGCCTAGTCGCGCAAGGTGGCGGGGGTGGGTATACGCCAAAGCAGGCTGCCGCTCCGCACCGGATGACGGTTGAGAACTCGATTGATCGCAGGTCAAGCTAGCGTTGCACCAGCCGTTTGCTGAGCTTCTTGCGGCCTGGCTTGGTGTTTGGCTGGTCCTAACGGCAGTGGCTCAAGTTCTTCCCCGGCAAGCCTCCATTCGAAGATCATGGTTTAGCTGGGCTTTGCCCGAGTGGCGCTTTTTCGCGCCCAATCCGGCCACGTCAGATTTTGTGCTCTTTCACCGGCAGTACCTAGGTCCAATCTGCTGGATGTCGTTTTCGGGCCGGGCTGGTTGGCATGGTCTGTGGAATCCCCCGGGGCGTCGCCAGAAGGTCTTTCGAGATTTAGTCATAGGACTTCAGCTTGCGGTCGAAGGAGCCGAAGGCAACGACCCTGAGGTACCCGACGCTGTATGCGAGTCACCCCCGTACGCCGCACTGTTGTCATATTGTTTTGCCCAGCATCCGAAAGATAGATTTGTGCAGTTCGGAATCGCCTGCCAGACGGTGAATGAGCCCGATGAGATCATCTTCGTCTCGCGATGGCATGCATGTCATTAGAAGTGGCTCTTACATTGAGCATGGCTATCGCGGGTCTGGCGGGTGTTATTACGGGGGCCGAGGGATTCGTTGGTAGGTCCGAGCTTTCGTGTAACGGGTTGTTAAACGTCAAAACTATCCGTACGGGCAGGGCTTTAATACCCAGGCTTGCTCCGCCCCTCCGATGGGCTCCAGCAATCTCGCTCGGCTACATTGGTTTCTCTCTAGCGATCTTGATCTCACTGGTTGGGAATTGGGGCGCACTTCGAGACATGGCGCTCTTAGGCTTGGCGGCGTGCGTCGTTTTGCAGGCGGGGTCAATGCCCTACGGACGTGATGGAGCTGATGAGATGTCAGTCGTCATTGTCGTCCCGCTGGCAGCAGTGGCCTTATTGGGGCAGTCAAGTCGTGCTCTCGAAATAGCCTTTCTATTCATCGCTTGTCAGTTGAGTTTGAGCTATCTAGCCGCAGGCATTGCGAAGGCCTGCGGTCGCTATTGGCGAGACGGAAGCGCTCTCCTGCGAATTGCGCAAACGTTTAGCTATGGAGAGCCGAGGCTGGCTCGGGGGCTACAACGATTCCCCCTGATTGGAAGAGCAGCGACGCGGGCTGTTGTCGTCTGGGAGTTGCTTGTGCCAGCAGCAATCCTGGTGGGTGGCCCGGCCGTGGTGCTTGTTCTTAGCGTAGGCGCATTTTTCCATGTTGCCAATGCATGGGTGATGGGTTTGAATCGATTCCTTCTCTGGTTTCTAGCCGCCTATCCCGCTGCCCTATTTGTTGCATTGCGCTTCGGGTTATGGAGCTAGCGCTCGGCGTTCGGAATGGAAGAGGTGATCTAGGTCTCTTAGGCCGCATCTATCGGTCTCATTCAGGTCGCATTGCCGCCGCGTTCCCGTCCCCCAAGCGAAGGTTCTCCGTCCTTTCAATTTGGAGGAGCTTTGCTTTCTTCTGCGGGTGGGCGCAGGGTGGACCTAAGTCCCGCTAGCGTCGAGCTTCTGCGACCAAGTCCGCAGCGGTCTTGGTCCGATTCTTGGGCTTGAGGGGTTGAGGCAGAAAGCGGGAGCCGTCGCCGGGCCGAACTTCGCCGTTGGCTATCAATGCCGCGAGGTGCTTGAGTCCGGAGTTCTCTGGATTCTGAGCCGACATTTCCCCGCCATTCTTGCGCAGGATGGTCGGGGGATCGGATCTTCGGCGTACGATGTTCCTATGACCGAGAGGCGACATGCCGGCGCCGACTCTCTCGCGGTTCAGATGCGAGAAGACATCAGTCGTATTGCGGCTTCTCACGGCGCCGAGAACATCCGGGTGTTCGGCTCGGTTCGTCGGGGGGAGGCGAACAGCTCAAGTGATCTCGATCTGCTCGTAGACATGTCGAAGGACCGGAGCTTGCTCGATCTCGTTGCCCTTGGTGATGAGCTGGAGGAGGTCTTGGGCGTAGAGGTCGATGTGGTTACGGAGGGAAGCCTCTCGCCCTATCTCAGGGATCGCATCCTGGCCGAGGCGGTAGTGCTCTGAGGGACGAGCGGGTCTATCTGCTCCACATGCGTGACGCCATTGATCGGGCGCTCGCTTATACGGAGACGGGCCGAGATCAGTTCTTTGCTGGATGATGGTTCAGGATGCCGTCGTCCGCAACCTGGAGATAGTCGGCGAGGCGGCCAAGCGTGTGCCCCAAGCCCTGCGCGAGCGGGCGCCGGGTGTTCCGTGGAGGGAGATGGCTGGGATGCGAGATAAGCTCATCCACGACTATTTCGGTGTGGACCTGGATCTCGTCTGGGACGTGGTGGCGGTGGAGCTGCCAGCAGCGCGAACCCGCATCGTCGTGCTCTTGAATGAGTTGGAAGCCGATTCGAGTTCGGGGTCCATCTAGCTATCGGTAATGCGCGGTGATGGCGGGTTGTTGAAGCGCTCGCGCTCCGCCAGATACTCCGTGTGCTCGACCCCAGCGATCTTCCACAGAGGGATTCCGACGTAGACGCCGAGGGATCCAAAGATCACCCACTTTGGATCTATCGAGAGCAGCAAAGCAAGGGGCACCAAAACCGCCAGCGCGAGCAGTAAGTACGCGACCTCCCTCCGGGATTCCGGCGAGTCGGTGAGGAGATAGACCATCATCGCTGCCAAGGCCAAGAACAGAAAAATGGTGTGCAGGGTCTTGGGGAGCGGAGCGTATGAGGCCAGGAGCAGCAGCCCCAAGAACAGCAATGGGAGCCGCGGTCGCCAATTGTTCAGGTGTCTCTTGCCCATTCAATTACGAACTTAGCGGCTGGGCTTAAACCGATGCAACCTGATCTACGCCGTCCGGGTCGCATCCCGGTTGCATCGACGCCGAGATCCCGCTCCTAATGCGGACGAGCGTCGTCCTTTCAAGCCGAAGGTCGCAGGTTTCCGGCGGACCTCTTCTCGGTGCCTACGGAGCGAAACCGTAGAGCGCGATCGGGTCCCCGGCGAGGAGAGTTTGGGTCTGGGGCCCCGTATCGGTCGGCCACGTGACGGTGACGGTCCCGGACAAGTTGGTCTCCTCCACCACTGGAGCGTCAGTCCCTTGGTCTTCGATCGGAATCGTAACCGTGCAGTTGAGGGAGCTACCCGGGAGCATCCCCAGGCTCAACACATTCGCCGTCGCGTAGAAGTCGGTGATCGAGAGCGCGCCGTTGATGGAAAGAGCAGTTACCGAGCTGAGGCTCCAGGCGGCGCCGCCGGAGACGAGGAACTGGACCGTGTTGGTCGTGGCTTCGCCGGAGATGGCGAATACGACGGTGGAGAGGGCGCCGCCGTCGTCGACGAACAGCGAGGCGGCGCCGAGATCCCCGGCGCTCACCGGATCCGCACGGCGGGCGAAGGAGGCGAGCGCGGTGTCGCGGCCGTGCAGCGGCGTCGCCCGGTAGGTCAAGGTCTGCCGGGCGCGGTTGTAGTGAGGGTGAGAGAGGGTGAGGAGGGCTACGTCATGAGCGGCGGGGGCGTGGTCCAAGACCAGGGCCGCGTTGGGGGGATCGGCGGCGAAGCCATTCGCTCCCCAGCTTCCTACGAAGCCCTTGAGGCCCTGGCTGCCGGCGCGCCGGCGAGGGCGGTCGGTGAAGGTCGTGACGCGCGGCGAGATCCCCGTCAGCCGCAGGCGGTAGGCGCCATCGCCGAGCCGCTGGATCGAGCTGCCTGCGGTCTCCTGGACGTACAGCAGCGAGCCCTGCGAATGGCCGCTGCTGCCTGGGGCAGCCACGGCGGCTGAGGCGAAGACGGCCAGGCCGAACAGGACGCCGCAAACGATCAGGAGCTTGCTCGCAAGAGGCTTCATAAAGAGGTTCTCGGCAGCCGGCGGGCCCGCCGTTAATCCTGATCGGCAGCACACAGAGACGAGTCGCGGACACCGCAATCCGCGCCCGAGAACTCTTATGGCCGGCGCCCGCTAGGCCGCCCGCGGGAAGGCCTGGGCCAGTAGTTCAGCGACCTGACGGCAGGACTCGTCGGTCAGCGCGCCGGGCGTGTTGAGACGCTTGGAAAGCTTTCGCGGGGTGAACAGTCTTAGCCCGTCGATGGTCAGCGTCCTGAACAGCGGCAGGCCGCTGGCCCGTCCTTCGGGGTTGAGGAAGCAGAAGCAGGCGTGGACAGGCATCTCCGGAATCGTCGGGGCCAGCGCTGAGAGAACCGCCTGCCGCTGGCGCCCCAGTCCTTCGACCAGCTTCGCCCTTTTGCGACCGGCGATGAAGAGGGCGGGTTGGCCGAAGAAGGGCTTCCTGATCTCGATCTTTCCCTTGTAGCGCTTGGCGTCGATGACGAAGACGCCGGCGGGGGCGATGGCGAGGTGGTCGATGTTCGCGCGGGTGCCGGGAAGGCGGCGGTCGTGGAGGACGATCGCTCGGGGACAGGTCTTGGCGAGATGAGTGGCGAGCGCCTCCTCGCCCGCGGCGCCGGTGTCCCAGGCAGTCTCGCTGGCAGGCGCCGCCTGAGTTCGCACCAGCAGACTGCCGATACGAGGGTGCTGCTTGCGGGTCCTCGCCTCGCGCCTCGCGCGGCGCCTTTCGTGCTCTCGCCGGGCGCTGCCGCCCGGAGTGCCAAGGTCGATCTCGTGCTCCTCCGCCATTGCACCGATGATCGGCTCGGGCTGGGAACAACTAAAGAGAGTCGGGCTTGCGGAGCTCAGCCGAGCTTCTCGACCAGCTCGACGATGATGCCCTCGGGGCCGCGGACGTAGCAGAGGAGATAGGCGTCCTGATAATTCTCCAAGCCGCCGACGAGCTCGGTGCCGCGGGCCTGCAGGTCGGCGACGGCGGTCTTGATGTCGTCGACGATGAACGAGATGTGGCGGAGGCCAGGAGCGTTGGCCGGTGCGTGGTCGTCGCCTTCGGGGCTCGCCGGCGAGAGGAACGTCGACAGCTCGACTTCGGTGTGTCCGTCCGGGGTGCGGAGCATCGCTATTTCGGCACGGACGTCGTCGAGCCCGATGATGCGGCCCGCCCAGTCTCCCTCGACCTTGCCCTCGCCGAGTAGCTCCAGCCCGAGCTGGACGAAGAACTCCGTCGCGGCCGGCAGATCCTCGACCACCATGCCTATGTGCCCCATGCTCTTGATCGCCATGGCGCCGATGGTCTCAGTTCGAGCGCTTCGGCGCGGCGACGGATCTCCCCCGCCGGCGCCCCGCGTGCTTCGGCGATCGGGGTCTGGGGGACCTCAGCCGTGGAGGCCGTCTTCAATCTGCTTCACGACCGACGCGAGGTTCTCCTCGTCGGCCAGGTCGATCGGGGACACGGCATTGGTTTTCCCCTTCAAGTCCAGCGCCGATTCGGTGGCTAGGTCCAGCGCCCGTCCCGGGTCGCGCGTTGCGCTGGCGTTCGCGTAGCCGGCGCGATCGAACTCACCTACGTAGATCGCTGCGAGCTGTCCGGTGTGTTTCTTGTCGCTCTCGCGGCGCACGACGAGCATCTGCACGATGTCGGTGCCAGGCGCGACGGCAAACGTCTCCTTGACGGTGGCGAGCACATTGCTTCCGAGCGCTTCCAGATACAGAGCGTTGACCTCGGTCTTCGTCCGTTTCTTCAGCGTGCGTTTTCCCGTCGGGGTGCGGGCCGGTTTGCGCTCCGGGACGATCGCCTCCGGCGAAGCGAATTGCATGACGACGGTCGTTCGGCTCCCCGCGCAGTCGATCGCCGCGGCGGGCGCCTCGTTGTCGGCGAAGGCCTCCTCGAGGACGCCGAGCGTGACCGCCGGATCATTGGCGTTCAGACTCTCCCACTCCTCGTCGAGAGCTGCCTGTTCCGACGCCCGCTCCGCGGCGCGGCGCCTCTTCTCGGCGTCCACCGCGAGCACGACTTCGTCCGCGATGCGGGAGCGCGCCGCCTGCAGTTGAGCCCACAGCTCGTCGAGGCGTTCCTGCTCGCGCAGCTTCTCTTCCGCGCGGCGGGTGGCCTCGGTTTCCGCAGCGGTCTCGGCTTCGTGGTCCGCCTCGCGAGCCGCCGCGATCCGGTCCCGAACGCTCCAGAACGGGATGCCCGCTCGGGCGCGCTTGCGATGTTCGCGCATCAGTTCGTAGCGGTCCACGGGCTCCGGGTCGGCCGCGACCGACGGAACCTCGCCGCCGCCCGCCGCCGCGGCAAGCTGCGGAATCCCGGCCGCGCCGGCGCGCTCCGTCTCGATCGGATCGGGATCGACCCCCTCCGGTGGGGGAAGGATGACCCGCCGGGCATCCGGGAACGGGGCACTGTGGACGGAGATAAGTGCCCTTTCGAGCGCGGCGACGCGCTCGATGTCCGCTTCGCGGGCGGCGGCTTTCACTTCTCGTTCGCGTGCGGCCAGGGATGCTTTCGTAGGACCGCCGTAGCTGTTGCGCCGGCCGCGGCTGGCAGCGGCCCGAGCCCCGCCGCCTCCACCGAGGTGGGAGTAGGTCGAGAAGGGGCCGACCCCCGAGGAGACCCCGACCCCGCGGGTGCCGACGTGAACCCGTGCCGCTCGCGGGCCGACTCCCGCGCTGATGCCGCGAGAGGAGGCGCGAATGCGAACGCCGGGAGCGACCTTGAAGCTCATCCTCATCCGAGGTCACATCCGATCCCGTCGCCGTCGTCGTCCAGCCCGTACTCGTCATAGCCGATCACTTCAACCGTTCCCGTGTACAGGGGGCCGTCGCCGCTGCCGCCGGCGCAGTCATAGTCGGAGGCGTAGGGATCCAGGCAACCCGAGTAGTTCGGGTTGCATTCTTCCGCGGCTTCTTCGCTCACTTCTCGTTCTTCGCGCGCGACCAGCTTGGCCGCCGCGCGTTCTTCGGCTTCGCGTTCGCGCGTCTCCCTCCGTTCGACCACCAGTAGTTGCCGGGCGAAGCCCTTCGCGTCGCCCTCGGCGGACGACAGCCGACGTTCGGCCTTCCCGAGCTGGCGTTCGACCGCATCCAGGTTGGACTGCCTCCGCCTGACGGCGGTCAGTAGTGGTGCTGCCTCGTTTTCGAGGTCGGTTGCTTCGCCTTCGGCCTCGACCAGCGCCTGGTTGGACGGGTCGTCTTCTTCGGCCAGTTCGCGCGTCTTCGAACTGACGTCGTTCGTGTGCGTTTCATTCGAAAACAGTGCAGAGCCGAAGCTGAGAAGGAGGAAGAAACCGAAGAGCGCGGCGATTGCCTGGGTCGCGCGCACCGGCACCCGTTCTCGGCCCAGAATCGCCTTCGCGCCTCCCCGCTGGACTTCAGCTGAGTGGCGAGCGAGCAGCAGGGCGACAGGAAGCATCACCCCGAGACACGCGACCGCGAGGCCGATCGCTTCCGCGAGTCCGCCGGCGGACGCGATGGCGGCACCGACGACCACGGTCACGAACCCGCCCCCGACCAAGAGTCCGACGGCCTGGTCGAGTCGGATCCGGACGAGATAGGCAACCGCCGCCGAGGCTCGGAACCAACTCCACGCCAGCGTGATGAGCGCAATGGTCAGCAGCGCGATCGCGAAACCGATGCCGGAAGCAACCTGTTCGTCATGGTCCTCGCCGGCGCTGCTGCGTTCTTCCTCGGCCTCGCTCACGGTTGCGACCGCTTCCTCGTGGGTGCGGCGCAGAGAGGCTTCAGTCGCGGCCACCCGGTTCGCTGCCCGGTCGGCCTCGAGCCGCACCGGGGTCGCCTGCTCCCTCGTCCCCTCGAGCCTGGCCTCGGCAAGCCGCACCACTGGTTCCAGGTTGGACACTTCCGATTCGGCGGTAGCCGCTCGGGCTTCGGCGTCGGCCAGGCCGGCTTCCGGATCCTGGGCGGACGCACCGGGGCTCAGCGCAAGCAGCAGGCAGGCGACCAGGCACAGCGCCACGGCCACCATCCCCCAGTGTCTCTCCCTCGGCTTCAAGATCTCCGCTTAGTGAACGGGTCGGCAATCTAACGACTTCCATCACTAAGAACACTGATGTGCAACGGAAGTGTGCTGGCGTGCGGGCCGGGCGGCTACGGGACCGTGCGCGCCGCATGCCGTTCCATACGCAGCAGTTCTCCAAAAGTCGATATAAGTTGAGCGCTTTCGAGACCTGTTCCGCCGCGATCAAAGGAGAAGCTCAGCGTGTCACTCGCTCGGTTCGTCACCATCCTGGCTGTCTTCCTGTCGCTGATCGGGGTCTCGGCGGCGGACGCCGGCGCCGCCACGATCTCCGGAACGGTCAGCGGGCAGCAGGTCGGGCAGGAACCGGATCCGCTCTCCGACGCGAGTGTCTCGGTCTTCGACTCCTCGACGAGCAAAGAAGTGAGCTCGACCAGCACGGCGGCGAACGGGACCTATTCGGTCGAAGTGCCGTCAGGCACCTATGACGTGCGCTTCGCTCCGACCTCGGGCGGGTTCGAGCCCACGACCGTTCACAGCGTGGAAGTGGCGGGCTCGCGGGTGTTGAACGTGATGGTGCACCCGGTGCAGACCATCCACCTCACCGGCACCCTGCGCGACGCCGGCGGGCACCCGGTCCCCGGCGCGCAGCTGCTGCTCAACACCGGCCACACGCCGACGGTCTCGGCGACGACCGCCGCCGACGGCTCCTACTCCTTCGCCGCGGTCCCCGACAACTATGAGCTCGTCGCCTACTCCGGCAAAGCCGAAGCCGGCGTCGAAGTTCCTTCCTCCTGGTTCTTTGAGACCGCCTTCTTCGCCTTGGAAGCCGACCAGGTCCGCAACCTGCAGCTGCCCCCGATCGCACAGGTGACGGTTGAAGCGCTGGGAAAAGGCGACACTCCGATCGCCGAAGCGACGGTCCAGGTGCCCAACTTCAGCGGCAGCGCCGACCTCGGTGGCCTCGAAGGCCGCTACGTGCAGGCCCGCAACCTCAACACCTCCACCAACGCCGAAGGGCGCGCCACCTTCACCGTCTTCACCGGCTCCTCGCCGATGGGGACGCCGTCGATCTCCCCGCCCGCCGCCAGCGGCTACGGCTACACGCCCTTCGAAATCCCGCAGGTCAACGCGGACACGACGGTGGCGGTGCACTTCGACTCGGGCGAAGAAGCACCTCCGGCCATCACCGGGCTCAGCCCTGCTCGAGGCACCGAAGTGGGCGGCACCGAAGTGCAGATCTCCGGCAGCGGCTTCTCCGACGCGACCGAAGTCCGGTTCGGTTCTTTGCCCGCGGCGGAATTCAGCGCCACCTCGCCGACCTCGATAACGGCGGTCTCCCCGCCCGGCACCGGCACCGTGGGCGTGACCGTGACGACCCCGAGCGGCACGAGCGAAGTTGTCGCCGCCGGCCGCTTTGCATATCAGCCGGAGGTAACGATCGCGAGCACGCCGAACCCCTCGGTTCACGGGGCGAAAGTCACGTTCACCGCCAAAGTGGCCCCGCTCGCGCCAGGAGCGCCGACGCCGCTGGGTACGGTCGCTTTCGTCGAGGGTTCGACGACGCTGGGCGTGGTCAATCTGAAAAAAGGGGCCGCGACCCTCAGTACGACCGCTATCGGCGCGGGTGAACACCCGGTCGTCGCTTCATACAGCGGCGACTCGTATTACGGGGGTGCCGAGTCGTCGGCCGTCGTCCAGACCGTCGAAAAGGCGACGACCCAGCTGACCCTGTCCAGCTCCCTCAACCCGGCACCCTATGGGGCGACCGGAACGATCAAAGCGACCGTCAAAGCGGTAGCTCCCGGCACCGGCACCCCGGCCGGGACGGTCACCTTCCTGGAAGGCGAAACGGCCCTCGCCACGGTGCAGCTGTCAGGAGCCTCTGCCGCCCTGCCGCTGAAAACCCTTCCGCCCGGCAGTCACGCGATAACCGCCGCCTATAGCGGCGACCCCAACGACTTCCCGACCGAAGGCGGGACGCTGACGCAGACGATCGTCAAAGCGTCGACGGAAACGACCCTCGTCAGCACCCTGGAGCCGGCCCCGTACGGCTCCACCGCCACCCTCAAGGCGACCGTCAAAGCGCTCGCGCCGGCCACCGGCACGCCTCCGGGCACGGTCACCTTCCGCGAGGGCGAAACCGTGTTGGCGATCGTGCCACTCTCCGGGTCGATCGCGAAATACGCGCTCAAATCGCTGCCGCCCGGCAATCACGAAGTCACCGCGACCTACAGCGGCGACTCCAACTACGAGGCCAGCGGGTCGGCGATCGTCCAGGCGATCGCGAAGGCGACCACGGCGCTGAACCTGACCAGTTCGAAAAACCCGGCCCCCCACGGTTCGTCGGCGACGCTCAAGGCGACCGTCAAAGCGCTCGCGCCGGCCACCGGCACGCCTCCGGGCACCGTCACCTTCCGCGAGGGAGAAACGGTACTGGCGATCCTGCCGCTATCCGGGGGGGCGGCGAGCTTCCCGCTGAAATCCCTGGCATCCGGCACGCACTCGATCACCGCGAGCTACAGCGGCGACGCCAACTACGAACCCGCCGAAGGCACGATCAGCCAGGTGATCTCCCCTTAGGGTCGGGGTCGAGATCGACCTCCCGCTTCGGCTCACACCCTCAGCGCACGACCCGGAAGCCGTGGTGCCCGAAGCCGCCCGGAACTGAACCCCGGAGCACGTAGCGCAGGACCGAGTAGATCCGTTTGTAGGGGCCGTCTTCGACCAGGGAGCTGAGGCGCACCGAGGCGCGAGGGTGCCACTCCCTCTCGCCCCGGCGGATTCGAGCCTTGCCGGTCGCGTACGCCCGGGGGCCGCCGAAGCTCCGCCACTTGAGATTGGAGAGGACGAAGGAGAGGTTCTTGCCGAGGTAGATGTCGCTCGGGCGCTTGGCGATGTCGCCGGTGATCGTGTTCTGCACGGCGAACACCAGCGGGCTGACGTAGGGGGGAATCGTGCCAGGGGCGGCGACGAAGGTGGCGTGGGTGTGGGGGCAGCCGGGGAGCTGGCGTTCGACCGCGTCGACCGTACCTTCGGCCCGGTCCGGGGCGACGAAGGTGGCTTCGATCGTCTGGCCCCTGGTGTCGAGGAAGCTCCAGTGGCCGTCGGCGTCGATCGGGTCGGTGTTCGGGAGGTGGGATTCGTAGTTGCCGCAGAAACCCCAGCTGAAGCCGAAGTGGGCGTTGAGGACGTTGGTTCCCTGGACTTCGAAGCTCACCGGCAGGCGGGCCGAAGTGGTTGCGACCCAGCCACCTTGGATCGGCACGATGCCTTCCGCCCTGGCAGCGGGCGTGCTCCAGACGAGACCGAGCAGGCACAGGGTCGTGGCGCACACCGCGGCCGTCACCTTGGTCTGTAGCTTCCGTTTGAGGGTCATCGGCGTGCTCCTTTCGCTCGGTCGGCAGCTCCACCTCAACCCTCCCAGAGCGGCGCCGAATTGCCAACGCCTATCTGAACGGAACGAACACCGCGACCCGGCGGAAGGTGCTGTGCTCTGGAACCTCCGGGCGCCCGCGGCGCGTCTCGCCCTGCTCGCGCCCGCCGTCCCCGCACTCGACCCCGGCCGGGCGGCGACGCACCGAACGCACCGGGCGCGCCGTCTCCACCGCGCTCCCGCGCGCCCTCATGCCGCCACCTCCGCCTCCGCCGCCCTGGCGGGGATCAGCCTGGGTCGCATGACGCCGAGCACGGTCACCAGGGCGAGTGCGATCAGGACGGCGGAGCCGGCGAGCACGGTGGGCACGCCTTCGACCAGGGCCTGGGCGCCGGCGCCGTTGCTGGCGGCGGCGAAGACGGTGATCAGGGCGCCGACCCCGAGCGTGCCGCCGAGCTGGTGCGCCACGTTGATCAGCCCCGAGGCCGCACCGGCATCGGCGTCGGCAACGCCGGACATGCCGGCGGTGGTCAGTGGGGTGAGGGCCGAGCCCATGCCGATCCCGAGCAGGATCAGCGGTGCCGCCATCTGGGTCAGGTAGTCGGCGCCGGGCGAGATCTGGCCCAGCCAGAGCATCCCGACCAGGGCGATCGCAAGCCCGCCCGCGAGAACCCGCGCCTCGCCGACGCGCGGCACGATCCGCGGCACCACCCGCACCATCGCGAAGACCGAGAGGGTCATCGGCAGGAAGGCGCAGCCGGCCGCGAGGGCGCCGTAACCTTGCACGCCCTGCAGGTACTGGGTGAGGAAGAAGAAGGTCGAGTACATCGCCCCCACCACCATGATCCGGGCGACGTAGGCGCCGACCCGCTCGCGGCTCGAGAAGAGCCGCAGCGGCGTGATCGGCTGCTCGGCCCGGCGCTCGTTGGCGACGAAGAAGGCCAACAGCACCGCGGCCAGGGCGAACGAGGCCAGCGACCCGGCGTCTCCCCAGCCGTCTTCGGCGGCTCGGATCAGGCCGTAGACGAGGGCGGTCATGCCGACCGTCGAGCTCAGCGCCCCCGGCAGGTCGAAGTGGCCGGCGCGGCGCTCGGTCTCCGGCAGGTAGCGCGGCGCCAGCCAGATCAGCGCCGCCCCGAGCGGGACGTTGATGAAGAGGCCGGCGCGCCAGGAGACCCAGGAGGTGAGGGCGCCGCCGAGCAGCAGGCCGACGCTGCCGCCGGCCCCGGCGACGGCGCTGTACCAGGCGACCGCGCGGGTGCGGGCGGGACCCTCGGCGAAGCTGACGGTGAGCAAGGCGAGGGTCGACGGGGCGGCGATCGCGGCGCCGACCCCCTGCAGGGCGCGGGCGCCGAGCAGCCAGGCCGGCGACTGGGCGATGCCGCCGAGCATCGAGGCGAAGGTGAAGAGGGCGATGCCGGCGACGAAGACCTGGCGGCGGCCGAGGATGTCCCCCGCCCGGGCACCGAGCAGGAGCAGGCCGCCGAAGGTCAGCGTGTAGGCGTTCTGCACCCAGGAGAGGCCGGTGGTGGAGAGGCCGAGGTCCTGGTGGATGCTGGGCAGCGCCGTGATCACCACCGAGATGTCGAGGATGATCATCAGGTAGCAGCCGAGGATGATCGCGAGGACGAAGGCGGGGTTTCGATCGCTCTGTGAAGTCATGAAGTCCTTTTCTGAAAGCGGGGGATTCGGTGATAAACTGGAGGGGTCCTCCGGGTAATTCGGAGGTTGCCTCCGCTTTCAGAGAGCACTATACGGAGGCTCCCTCCGCTTTGTCAAGAGATCGGAAGAAATTCGTGAACGCGAACCCCACCGACGCCGTCACCTTCGCCCCGCGCCCCAAGCGCGCCGACGCCCGCCGCAACTACGAGAAGCTGCTCGCGGCGGCCCGTGAGGAGTTCGCCGCGGAGGGGACCGGCGCCACCCTCGAGGACGTCGCCCGCCGCGCCGGAGTGGGGATCGGGACCCTCTACCGCCACTTTCCCACCCGCCAGGACCTGCTCGAAGCCGTCTACCTCGATGAAGTGCAGGCGATCTGCGACGCGGCCGAGAAGTACCTCGACCAACCGCCGCTGCAGGCGCTGACCGGGTGGCTGCACGAGTTCGTCGGCTTCGCCGCCAACAAGCGCGCCCTCGCCGAGGAGCTGTTCGCTTTCGTCGACCGCGACTCGCCCGTCTTCAGCTCCTGCGCCAACGCGATCTACGGCGCTGGCGAGGACCTGCTGAAACGGGCCCAGGAGGCGGGTGCGGTCCGCGCCGACGTCGATATCTCCGACGTCACCAAGATGGTCAGCGGCATCGCCGCGATCCGCACCGCCGACGCCGAGCAGATCGACCGCATCCTCGGTCTCGCCCTCGACGGGCTGCGCGTCTCCTAGAGCTACGCCTCGGTGAGGATCACCAGCGTCTCTTTGAGAACGCCATCGTCGTTCATGGCCGCTGCGGCCTCGGGGGCCTCGAGGGCGCTCATGACCGCGTCCATGTCAGGCACGTCCATCAGTACTCCCACCCGAGCCGGGTTGGTCGAATCGACGAACTCCCTGATGTTCGTGACTCCGAGCGAGCCGAAGAACTCCCGGCGGGTGGAGGCGGCGAGCCAGTGATCCTTGTCCTTCACTTCGTGGTAGGCGAACACGGTAGGCATGGGACTCCCTTGGTCGATTACTGCCTCAACCTACTTCCAGCACCCGCCCGAGGTTGTCGAGGCAGGTGCTCCAGCCGTCTTCGTGGTTGAGCACCGATTCGCGGTCGCGGAGGCTGTTGTGGGTGAGGCGGACGGTGGTGACGCCGTCGACCTCCTCGAAGTCGAGTTCGATCAGCGTCTCCCGTTCGTCGCTGTCCCAGGTCCAGGTGAAGACGAGGCGGGAGGGCGGCTCGATCTCGGTGTAGTAGCCGCCGCCTCCATGCTCGGTGCCCTTGACGGGGTCGCGCATGACCACGCGGACGTTGCCGCCGAGGCGGAGGTCGACGTGGGCCTCGGGGGCTTCCCAGCCCTGTTGGCCGTAGAACCAGCGGCGCAGCACCTCCTCGCTGGTCCAGGCGTCGAAGACGGCCTGGGCGGGGGCCTGAAAGGGGCGCTCGATGACCAGCGTCTCGCCACTCATCGGTCGCGCTCCTCGTGGCGGCGCAGGTGCACCGCGAGCCAGGCGCGCGCCACCACCACGGTGCCGGGGCCGGCGAGCCAGGGGAGGAGCTCCTCCACCGGCACGCCGCCGACGTGAGCGAGCGGGATCACGAGACCTGGCTCCGCGAGCCCCGCTGCGAGTTGGTCGCCTCCGACAGGGCCGCCTCGAAGACGGTCGCTTCGTCGTACTCGTCGTGCAGGTTCCACCAGCCGTAGGGGTCCGTCTGTGGGTAGCCCTCGGGCGAGTCCTCCCACTTCTCCTGGCGGCCGAGAGGGGTGATGTCGAGGTAGGACCAGGTGCTGCCGAGCGCCTCGTCGCCGCGCTTGTCGGTGAAGTAGGTACGGAAGACCCGGCCCTCGTCGTCGCGGTAGAAGACGTTGGTCCCGTGCCATTCGTCGACCCCGAAGTCGGCGTCGAAATCGTCGCCGAGCGTGTACCAGGGCATCTCCCAGCCCATTCGCTTCCGGTAGCGCTCGATGTCTGCCTGCGGGGCCCGGGAAACGTGGGCGAAGGTGGTGTCGCGGGCGTTCAGGTGGGCCAGGTTGGCGACTTCGTCGGCCATGAACGAACAGCCGCGGCAGCCGCTCTCGGGCCAGCCGGCGACGCCGGGCTCGAAGAAGAAGCGGTAGACGATCAGCTGGCGGCGGCCCTCGAAGAGGTCGAGCAGGCTCACCGGCCCGTCCGATCCCTCGAAGCGGTACTCCTTCTCCACGGCCATCCGCGGCAGCCGGCGTCGTTCGGCGGCCAGCGCGTCGGCGGCCCGGGTCAGCTCCTTCTCCTTGGCCAGCAGCTCCTCGCGGGCGGACTGCCACTCCCGCGGCGAGACGATCGGCGGCATCTTCATTTCGGTTCCTCCTTGAGGTACTCGTCGACGACATCGAACATGCGCTCCCAGAGCGCGCGCTGGCGATCCATCCAGTCGGCGGCCTCGCCGAGCGCGGCGGGCTCGAGCGAGAGCCGGTGCGTCCGGCCTTCGACTACCCGGGTGACCACGCCGGACTCCTCCAGCACCTTCAGGTGCTTGGAGATGGCGGGCTTGGAGACGCCGAAATCGCGGGTGACTTCCCCGACGGTCGCCGGCCCAGCACCGAGCCGTTCGACGATCCCGCGGCGGATCGGGTGCGAGAGCGCCTTGAATGAATCGTTAACCATTTGGTGAACTATAGCGGAGGCGGTCGTTTGTCGGGTGCTCAAGCAGGTTCGGATAGTCAGCGACCCTCGTGTACCTCTGCGCCGCGTCTCTCCTCGGTACTCGCCGGCCTCGTCGTCTCGGCCTGTGTTGTTCCGGGGACCGCTCGCGCCGTAGGCGCCGAAGTCGCCGTCAAGCTCGGCGACTAGACGGGCCCGCGGCAGCAGCCCGCGGGTCCGGCTCGATCACCTCAGTCACCGATGGGCAGCCGCCGCCCTCGCAGCAGGACTCGACCTTCTGGCGGCAGTCGGCGCACCACCAAGCCGAGCGCATCCAGAAGAGACGGTGAGGTTTGCCGGTCAGGCCGCAGAGCATTGGCCGATCTTGGCGAGCCGATCGGCGGCTATTCCTTATGCTCCAGAGGTGTCGAACGGCGCAAGAGGCCTAAAGGGGATTCGTCCGTCTCGCGCCGCTGCACTGGTGGTGGCCGCCCTTTTCGCGCTTGGTGTCCTTTTGGCCGGCGCGATGTCCGCTGCCGCTGACGAACCATCCATCCCTCCGCCGTACGACGGGGGGATGGCGTTTGGAGAGATCCACGGACCTGTGGATCCGGAGGAATACTCATGGACCGTAGAACTGAGCGAAGACCAGGTTCTTCGGGCGATTGACGATCAGCACGCCGCTGTTTATTACGGCGACCGTGAGGTCGCCTTCGGCATCACGGCGCAGCCGGCTCATGACGCCGACGGTTCGGCCGTTCCGACGACCATCGCCGTCTCCGACGGAGACGTGGTCACCCTGACCGTTCACCACCGCGCTGGGAATCCGGCCGCGAGTGGAGCCCCGTTCGTCTATCCGATCCTCGGAGGATCTGGGTGGGAAGGCGGTTTCAGAACGACCATCGTCCCGATGCCCGGGCCAGAACGGATGCCGGGCGATCCTGTGGTCCAGTCCGCGTCGACGCCGGAGTGCACTGTTCCCATCCTCAAGGGTTGGTCCTTGAAAGTCGGACGCAAGAAGTTGCGCGAGGCGGGCTGTGCCCTCGGCGAGGTCAGAGGCGCCCGCTCGAAGACGGCGAAGGTCGTCAGGCAGAGTCCGCGGCCTGGTGTCGAGCTCCCGGCCGGTGCCGAAGTCGGCGTCAAGCTCGGGGGCTAGACCCGCCAAGGGAAGTGACCGTTGCCGGCGAAGTTATGGCGATGAAGAGCTTTGACCTGGACAAGCTCGAGGAGATCGCCGAAGGGCTGGCGCTCGGCTTCTACATGCTGATGTTCATGGCGCTGGTGACTCTGCTCGCCGGCGCTCCCGGCTCCGGATTCGAGCTGCTGATCGCCGGCTGGCTCGCCCAGGTCGGTCGGGCCGGGATCGAAGAATTCGTCAGCGAGGCGCGCTCCTCGGCGAGCCGCGCCCCGGCGCGCTCGCGCACCTCCGGCTAGGCGCGCCCGGGCCCGGAAGCCTCCGGGCGCTCCAGCCGCGCGCACCAGAGCGCGAAGAGCCCGACCGCGAGCACGGCGCCGGCCCAGTGCAGGTCGATCAGCACCGCGACCAGACTCGGCAGCCCCGCCAGCACCGCTCCGATCAGGGTCGGAACCAGCGGCAGGCCGAGCACCCGCGCGGTGAAGGTGGCGCAGAGCATCCACGATGCCGGGCCGGCGATCCAGCCCCAATCGACGAAGAAGTCGTGGGGGAGGGCGATGGCGAGGACGATCGAGAGGACGGCGACGGCCGCAAGCTGCAGCAGCGCCGCCCGCCAGAGGGTCGAGGTGTCCACGCGGTGAGGCTAGTTGACGATGATCTTGCCGTGCATCAGGGGGTGGATTTCGCAGTGGTAGGCGAAGGTCCCCTTCTGCTTGAAGCGCACGGCCACGGACTTGCCGGGCTTGATCAGGCCGGTGTCGAAGGCGCCGTTACGGGTCGCGGTGTGGGTCACCTTGCTCGAGTTGGAGAAGTTGACGGTGCCGCCCTTGGCGATCCGCAGCGTCGGCGGGTGGAAGGCGAAGTTGGCGATGTCGACGTCTGCCGCCCGGCTCGCCCGCGCGGTGTCCCCGGCCGACGCGGCGGCGCCGCTGAGCCCAGTCAGCGCCAGGGCGAAGGTTGCGACTGAGAGCAGGAGCGCGAGCTTCTGGCAGACGGGATGGGTGCTCCGGGTCGTCGTCATCGTGGGGGAAGTACGGACCCAGGTTGTCGATGGTTCAAACCTCGTCCATAATTCTCCGCACCCGGCATCACCCGGGCGGTTAGCTCAGTTGGGAGAGCACTTCCCTTACAAGGAAGGGGTCACTGGTTCGAGCCCAGTACCGCCCATCGATCCACTCCGATCGAGCCAGGCATGGCCCGCGCGACCGGTCGGGTTTGTCGATCTTTTCCGGGGGTAGCTCAGTGACATGCCATTAGCACTGCTACTCATCATTATCGGGATCATCCTGGCGATTCTTGTCAACTACGCCTTGGGGATCATCTGCATCGTTATCGGCCTGGTGTTGCTGCTGGTGCCGTATCTGCGCGGTCGAGGTACCACCCGGGTCTGACCCGGGGAGGGCGCCTCCGTCGCGTCATCCACCCTCCGCTCCGGCGGCCTGGCTCAGCGCTCTACTGGAGCGCGAAGACGACGTGGACCGTTGCGGTCACCGTCGACGTGCCGGGCTTGACCGGCGGCGGGGCGGTGGTGCAGCGCTTGGTCGCGACCGGCTTGGTCGGCGGGGTGGCCTGCGTGGTCGAGGTCCCACAGGCCGAGGTCGGCGCCGACTTGGCGTCGAACTCCGGGGTCAGCGTGGGCCCTTCGCCTTCGTCGATCTGCAGCGCGGCTCCGAGCGTGCCGCCGGCCTGGGTCGCCAGCGCGCTCGCCCGCACCTTGGCTTTGTCGAAGGCGGCCGCTAGCGCGCTGGTGAAGGCCGCTTCGGAGTCGCCGACGAAGAAGTTGGGGCCGCTGACGCCGGTCGCACCGGCGCCGATTGCGGCGCTGACCAGTTCGCCGGCTTTTTCGGGCTGGTGGAGAGTGACGCCGATGCCCTCGCTGGCGCGGTAGACGGGCCGGGTGCCGCGGAGGCTCTTGCGCACCGAGATCCGCCCGGTGGTGATGTCGCCGGGGCCGACTCCGGGGGTCGCCTGGGCCACCGCGATGACGCCGCGCAGCCCCGCGGCGACGGCTCGCAGCGCCGCGCCGCGGCTGGTCCGTTCGCGGCTGACCGCGAAGCCGAGGCTGGCGCTGTCGTTCGGCACCTTCAGGGTGGCGTCGGCGGTGACGGAGATCGTCCGTTCGATCGCCGCCTGGGCGCTCGCCGCCGGCACGAGCAGCGCCAGCGCCAGCAGGGCGATCGGGATCGAGATGCGCGAGCGTGAAGTCATGGTGCCTCCCAGGCTTTAACCGGCCGCGGGCCGAAAGGTGCGGAACCGGTGCTCGCAGGCTACCCGCGCCGCCCGGCGCTCAACCAAACGCCCGCCAGGCCAGGACCGCCGCCACGACCAGGCCGATCAGGGCGATCGCGACCCGCAGCACGTCGCCGGACACCCGCCGTGCCAGCTTCGCCCCGAGCCGGCCGCCGATCAGCGAGGAGACCATCAGGCAGACGGCGAAGCGCCAGTCGACGTCGGCGAGGAAGGCGTAGGCGACGGCGGCGAGCAGGTTGGCGATCCCGGCGAGGAGGATCTTCAGCCCGTTCAGGTGCTGCATCGAGTCGGCGACGAAGAGGCCGAGCAGGCCCAGCAGCAGGATCCCGACGGCGGAGCCGAAGTAGGCCGCGTAGGCGCCCGAGAAGAGCAGGCCGGCGGTCAGCCAGGGCGAGCGCTCGTCGCCGGCGTGCGACATCCGCGCGGTCAGCCGCGGCTGGAACAGCAGCAGCAGGCAGGAGCCGGCGACGAGGGCGGGGACGATCGTCTCGAAGGTGTCGTTGGAGGTGATCAGCAGCAGCGTCGTTCCCGCCACGGCGCCGAGCAGGGTCGGGACCGTGAGCCGCGTCACCCGCCCGCGCTGCTCGCCGATCAGGTCGGCGTAGCCGATCGCGCCCCCGGCGGCGCCGGGGATCAGGCCGACGGTGCTGGTGACGTTGGCCGAGAGCGGCGGCACCCCGAGCGCGATCAGAGTCGGGAAGGTGATCAGCGAGCCGGCGCCCGCGAGCGCGTTCGACGCCCCCGCCGCGGCTCCGGCAGCCGCCACGGCGAGCAGCTCCAGCATCTCTACCTTGCCTCAGTCTTCGGGCGCTTCCGCACCGAGCGGAGTATTGCGAAGCGCATCCCGAAGCCGCAGGAACCCGAAACGCGAAGCGACCCGCCGAAGCGGGTCGCTCGCAAAATCCTTAGGAAGAACCAGTGAGACCTGGCCCCTCGGCTCGCTTGGCGAGAATACCACCCGAATCTCGATGCCCCCGGCGGGAATCGAACCCGCTCTCCCCAAGGTGCGAGCCAAGGGGCCGGCGTCCACCGGCGGGGGCGACCACCGCGCTTTCGCGGCCCTTTGACGCTAGGGACGATGGACGCACGCGTTGCGCTCAAAGTCACCCAAATGTGTTGCGGCAGGCAGCCCTCTAGCCGACGCCGGATCGCAGCTTCGGCGTCGCCGTGCCGCCGCGCTTGTGCTCGGTCTTCGTGACCACGTCGAAGAAGACGTCGTTGCGGCCGCGGCGCATCTGGCGCGGGAAGGCAGGGCGGGCGCGGCGGTGGCCGGCGGCGATCGAGCGGAAGGCGGCCTCGTGGGCGCGCGTCCAGGGGACCCCGAAGATCTCCCGCACCCGCGGCGGCAGGGTTCCCTTGATCACCAGGTTCTGGGCGACCAGGTTGCCGCGGGCCGGCGCCGGCACCGGTTGCTTGAACGCCACCAGCGGCGCCATCTCCAGCGCGTGCGGGGTCGCGTGCAGGTCGGGCGAGGCGAGGCGGCCGTCGAACCAGGCGCGGAACTCGGGGTAGCTGCCGGGAACCTCGCTGGCGGGCAGGCGGAAGAGCTCGCCGAAGCGGACGTAGTCCTGCCAGAGCGCCTCGCGCTCGGCTTCGCTCAGCGGCCGCACCATCGCCTCGTACATCGCCCGCCCCGAGTCGGCGATCACCGCCAGCGTCCACAGCATCAGCTCCGGGTCGAAGGCCGAGTACCGCGCGCCGGCCGGGTGCGGCCCGGCGGCCTCCTCGAGCTCGCCCTCGATCCGCTCGTGCAGGCGGTGGACCGCGGCCAGCGCCTTATCGGCTTCGGCCCGGGTGCCGAGGAAGACGGTCTCCTGGATCTTGGCCGTGCGGGCCAGGCGCGTGAACGGCCACTCGCCCGACTTCGTGCTCAGCATCGTGCCGGTGTAGGTGAGCGGTTCGAGGGCGCCGATCAGCAGCGCCCGCTGGCCGTAGAGGAGGCCGACGGCGCGCTCGCCGTGCACGCGCCGCGCCATCGAACGGCCCGGGGGGAAGTAGTAGGTGTCGTCGCTCATCCTGGCCGCCTGGCCAGGGATGCTACCCGCGCCGCCCGCGGGCCATCGCGACCAGCGCCGCGCCCGACCCGTGCGGCTCGGCCAGCCCGTGCAGCTCGTGCGCGGCGAAGACCTCGTCCAGCTCCTCGCGGGTCAGCGTCTCGCGCTCGAGCGCGGTCGCGGTGAGGTCGTCGAGGCAGGCCCTGTTCGCCGCCAGTAGCGCCCGGGCGCGCCGGTACGCGTCGCGGGCGATCGACATCGCGGCGACGTCGACCTCGCGCCGGGTCGCGTCGGAGACCGCGTAGTCGCCGGTCGGGATCGCGATCGGCGGCGCCCCGTCGTAGTCGACCGGCACCCCCATCCCGAACTCGCTGACCATCTGCTTGCAGATTGCGTGCACCCGCGAGAGGTCGCTCTGGGCGCCGGTGTAGAGCTCGGCGAAGACCTCCTCTTCGGCGGCGCGGCCGCCGAGCAGGGTCACGACCTCGTCGAGCAGCTCGTCGCGGGACTTCATGTAGCGGTCTTCGTCGGGCGAGTGGGCGACGAAGCCGAGCGCCGGCCCGCGCGGGACGATGCTGAGGATCTCCGGCGGGTCGAGCCCGAGCAGCTTGCGGCAGAGCGCGTGGCCGGCCTCGTGGCAGGCGACGATGTGGCGCTCTTCCTCGTTCATGCAGCGCCCCTGCTCGGAGCCGACCGACTGCCGCAGCAGCGCCTCGTCGAGGTCCTCGCGGCTGGTCTCGCGGCGGCCGTCGCGGCCGGCGATGATCGCCGCCTCGTTGAGCGCGTTGGCGAGCTGGGCGCCGGTCATCCCGGTCGTCTTGCGGGCGACGTCGGTGAGGTCGAGGTCGGCGGCCAGCGGCTTGCCCTTGGAGTGGGTGCGGAGGATCGCCTCGCGGCCGTCGCGGTCGGGCGGCGCCACCAGCACCTGGCGGTCGAACCGCCCCGGCCGCAGCAGCGCCTGGTCGAGCTTGTCGACGTAGTTGGAGGCGGCGATCACGATCACCGTCCCCGGGTCCTTCTCGAAGCCGTCGAGCTCGACCAGCAGCTGGTTCAACGTCTGCTCCTGCTCGCCGGAGCTGGCGCCGCCGTTGCGGGCGCCGCCGACGGCGTCGAGCTCGTCGATGAAGATCACCGCGCGCCCGGACTTGCGCGCCTCCTTGAAGAGGCGGCGGATCCGCGCCGCGCCGCGGCCGACGAACATCTCGACGAAGCTGGCGCCGGAGGCGGCGAAGAAGTCGACCCCGGCGTGGGCGGCGACCGCCCGGGCGAGCATCGTCTTGCCGGTGCCGGGAGGGCCGTAGAGGAGCACGCCACGCGGTGCCTGGGCGCCGAGGGCGGCGAAGCGCTTGGGGTCGCGCAGCCACTCGGTCACGTCCATCAGCTCGTCCTTGGCGGCGTCTACTCCCTGCACTTCCTCCCAGAGGACCGGCTCGGTCTTGCTCGCCTTGACCGTCTCCGGCTTGGTCGAGCCCACCGTGCTGCGCAGCAGTTTGAGGAAGATGAAGACCAGGCAGCCGGAGAAGATGACCCCGAAGACGGGGTACCAGTTGAAGAAGAATTCTTGGATTTCGGTCGCGAGCATGTGGGGGAGTGGTGATGGGGGCTTGCCATAACAACGTCTCGCCGAGGCAAAGCTTGCGATCCGGCGGGTGGCCCAGGCGTCCACGCGGCCTCCCCGGCTCCTAGGATCACCGGCATGAACGGGCCACGAGCGGCGAGCGCGCCGGAGCTGAAGGCGCAGATCGAGGCCGAACGCGTCGGGCGCCCCTTCCTGGTCTTCCGCGACGGCGCCGACGAGCAGGTGATCGTCGCGATCGAGCCCGGCGCGGAGCAGCTGTGGGTGGGCCGCGGCGAGTCCGCCGACGTGCGCCTGGGCTGGGACGAGGAGGTCTCCGGCCTGCACGCCCAGATCGACGTCGTCCGCGGCGAGTGCACCCTGGTCGACGACGGCCTCTCCCGCAACGGCTCCTTCGTCAACGAGGTGCGGGTGCACGGCCGCCGCCACCTGCGCGACGGCGACGCGCTGCGCTTTGGCCGCACCGTCGTCGCCTACCGCCGCCCCGGCGACGGTGGCTCCGAAGCGACGGCGATCGCCACCGACGTCCCGGCCGCCGCCTCGGTCTCCCCGGCCCAGCGCAAGGTCCTCGTCGCCCTCTGCCGCCCTTATAAGGACGGCGGCGGCTTCGCGACCCCGGCGACGAACCAGGAGATCGGCGCCGAGCTCCACCTCAGCGTCGACGCGGTCAAGACCCACATGCGCGCCCTCTTCGAGAAGCTCGGCGTCGGCGACCTGCCGCAGAACCAGAAGCGGGTGGCGCTGGTCGAGCGGGCGCTGCAGTCGGGCGCGGTCACCACGCGCGATCTCTAGCGCGGCGCATCCGACTTTTGCCCCAGCCGGGTGGGGGTGAATCTCGGTTGGGGTGAGCGAGTCCACCCCTGGGGTCCCTGGGAGCGGGGGTGGATCCGGGCGAACCTGGATCCAGGCACCGCGCCAACCAACTCAGACCCAGGAGGAACCACGATGAACCGCACCGACGCTCCCGCCAAGACCCGCAAGCTCAGCCGCTGCGCCGGCCTCGCCGCCGCCGTCGCGACCGTCGCGATGATGATCGCCCCGGCCGCCGGCATGGCCTCGGCCCCGGTCAAGTTCGGCGCCAAGCTGAACCCGACCGTGCAGCCGTCCAACTCGCTGCCCGGCCTGCGCTGCATCGCCGACCCGCTCCGCCACTCGCCCTGCACGATGGTGCAGAACGAAGCCTACGGCCGGCCCGACGGCGGCGAGATCGCCCCGAAGACCGGCACGATCAAGAAGATCAGGCTGATCGCCGGCGGTCCCGGCACGATGCGGGTGGAGACCGCGAAGGTCAAACGATCCACCCTGCTCACCAGCAAGGAAGCGAAGCTCGTCCACAAAGGCCCGAAGATCAGCTACCTGGGGCAGACCGAAGCCAACTGGGAAAGCGACAGCTACCGGGTCGAGTCATTCGACGTGAACATGCGCATCGAGAAGGGCGAACAGCTCGCCATCCACAGCGGCGACACCTCGATGATCCGCTGCTCCTCGGGCGGCGACAACACGCTGCTGTACCCGCTCACCTACTACCCGAAGCACCCCTTCAACGCGGCCGAAGGCAGCGACGGCTGCTGGCTCCTGATCGAAGCGATCTACAAGTAGACGGCAGCGCTCCCGGGTCGGGTCAGCCGCGCTCGACCTGGGAGCCGCCGACGATCGCTTCTTCGTTGCTGTCGGCGAATGTGATCCAGGCCTTGTTGCCGCCGTCGTAGTCGGGCGCCCACAGTTTCAAGGTCGCGTCGCGGCCCCAGACCGTGACCTTCTCCTCGCCGGTCGCGTCGAGCCCGCGCCAGATCCGCACGAAGGGGTTGCGCTCCCACTCCGCCCCGATCGTCGTCGGCTCGCGGTGGCCGGGGTGGACGGTGGTCTCCGGCGGCAGCTCCATCAGCCGCATCACCGAGGCCTTGAGGTCGGCGAAGCCGCTCGCGCCCGGCGCCATCGTGCCGCCGACCGTGCCCTTGAAGAGGACGTCGGCGGTGAAGACGTCGCTGCCGTCGATGAGGAAGGCGAGGTGGCCGGCGGCGTGGCCGGGGGTGTAGAGGGCCTCGATCTCGAAGCTGCCGGCCTGCAGCTTGTCGCCGTCGGCCATTGTCACCTCGACCTCTTCGTCGAGCTCGGCCGCGGTCGCCTCGTGGGCGACCAGGGGCGGGTTGCCGAGCGCCTTGCGCGCCTCGGCGAGGCCGGCGACGTGGTCACCGTGGGGGTGGGTGACGAGGATGTGGGTGATCCCGATCCCGTCGCGCTCGATCCGCTCCAGCAGCGGCCCGAGTTCGTCGTTGCCGTCGATCAGCACGCCGGTGCCGGCCTCCGGGTCGGCGACCAGGTAGGCGTTGGAAAGCCACTCCGGGTTCTCGGTCCTCTCGACGATCAACGCTGCTCCTCCTCGTTTCGCTGGGTCCCTAACTCTCCCAGAACTCATGCGGCCGCCGACACCGCGCTGCCCTCGAGCAGGGTGCGGGCGACCAGCTCGGGGTCGTCCCACATCGGCGTGTGGCCGACGTCGGGGAGGACGAGGAAGCGGGCGCCGGCGGGGCGGCGCGCCGTCTTGGGTGGGCCGAGCAGGCGGTCGCGCTCGCCCCAGGCGATCGTCACCGGTACCTCCTCCGGGTAGCCCGCCGGGTCGAAGAGGTGGGTGCGCATCGCCCGGTTGGCGCCGTCGTAGCCGTTGGAGTCGATCCAGCCGAGGACCAGCTCGCGGCCGGCGGCGACCGGGATCCGCTCCGGGTGGGCGGCGAAGGAGGAGAGCATGCGGCGGCGGACCGGCGGCACCTGGATCGCGACGGCGACGAGCGGGCGCAGGCGCCGTCCCAGGGCGCGGGTGTCGCGGCCCGGGCGCTGGCCGAGCGGCGCCCGCCAGAGCCCGGCGGGGGAGAGCGCGGTGACCGAGGCGGCCCAGCCGGCGCGGCCCATCTCCAGCCCGACCCAGCCGCCGAGCGAGTTGCCGGCGACGTGCGGGCGCTCGACCCCGAGCTCGGCGCAGGCCGCGTGCAGCGCCGCCGCGAGGTTGGCGGGGCTCGGCTCGACCTCGTCCGGCAGGGGCGGGGCGGTGCCGAAGCCGGGCATGTCGAGCACGACGACCTTGCGCTCGCCCTCCAGCAGCGGCAGCACCGGGTCCCAGACCGAGCCCGAGGCGCCGAGCCCGTGGATCAGCAGCAGCGGCTCAGGCACCGGCGCCGCCCGGACCGGGCGCCCTCACGACCATCCCGGCTTCGCGAACAGGGCCTGCACGTCGCCGATCCGGCGCTCGCGGAAGCCCGCCTCCGAGGAGGAGAGGTAGAAGTCCCAGAGGCGGCGGAAGCGCTCGTCGTAGCCGCCCGGGCGCAGCCGCTCCCAGGCGCCGAGGAAGCGCTCGCGCCAGGCGGCCAGGGTCGGCGGGTAGTGGGCGGTGATGTCGTCGAGCCAGATCTCGCGCATGCTGGTGACGCGGCCGACGCTGTCGGCGATCGCCTCTCTGGAGGGCAGGCAGCCGCCGGGGAAGACGTGGGTGTTGGCGAAGCTGCGGGCGCCCTTCTCCGCCTCGTACATCTCGTCGTCGATCGTGATCGCCTGCAGCAGCATCAGCCCGTCGGGGGCGAGCAGCTGGTCGCAGCGGCGGAAGAAGTCGTCGAAGTACTGCCACCCGACCGCCTCGATCATCTCCACCGAGACCAGGCGGTCGTAGCGCCCCTCGAGGTCGCGGTAGTCCTCCAGCAGCACCGTCACGCGCTCGCCCAGGCCCGCCTCCTGGACCCGGCGACTGGCCAGCTCGTGCTGCTCGCGGGAGATCGTCGTCGTCGTCACTCGGCAGCCGTGCTTGCGGGCGGCGTGGACGGCGAGCCCGCCCCAGCCGCTGCCGATCTCCAGCAGGTGGCTCTCGGGGCCGAGCCGCAGCTGCTCGCAGATGCGGTCGAGCTTGGCGACCTGCGCCTCCTCCAGGCTCGCCCCCTCGCGCGGGAAGTAGGCGCACGAATACATCATCCGTTCGTCCAGAAAGGCGGCGAAGAGGTCGTTGCCGAGGTCGTAGTGGGCGGAGATGTTCTCGCGAGCGCCCGTCCGCGTGTTCTCCGGGACCAGCCCCCTGATCCTGTGCAGGAGGCCACGCGGGCGGGCGATCGCGCCGCGCAGGCCGTCGAGGTCGCGCAGCTCGCGGGCGGCGATGCGGATCAGCGCGACCAGGTCGTCGGTCTCCCAGAGCCCGTCGACGTAGCCCTCGCCGAGGCCGACGCTGCCGTGCAGCGGCCCGCGCCAGGCGGCGGCGTCGTTGATCGTGACGGTGGCGCGGAGGTCGGCGTCGACCGGGCCGAAGGTGCGCACGTGGGGGCCTTCGACGACCTCGATCCGGCCGGAGCGCACGCCGCGGCTCATCACCGTGGAGACGGCGGCGCGCGAGAGGGCGTTGCGGACGCCGCCGCTCACGGCGAGACGAACCCCTTCGGCTTCCTGCCGTCCGGGTGTGGGAAGTAGCGCGCGCCCTTCAGCTTCAGCCGCAGCGACTGCGCGTAGATCTTCGCCACCACCTGCAGCGACATCGCCGGGTAGCGGGCCAGCAACCCGGTCAGCAGCGGCCGGCTCAGCTCGCGCCGGCGCAGGTTGAGGGTGGCGTCGAAGGACTTGCCGGCGCGCGCCCCGGGCCCGCGGTCGGGCCGGGACTCGATGTGGACCGAGAGCCGCTCGCCGGGCTCGCCGGCGCGGAAGGCGTAGGTCTGGTCCATCCCCATCAGCGGCGAGACGTGCAGGGCCTTGTCGAGCTCGTCGCTCAGCACCGGTCCCTCGCCGCCGCCGCGCGCCAGCACGTATGGATGGCTCTCTCCCCAGGGGATGTTCTCGACATCGGCGACCACAGCTTGCACCCGCTCGCCGGAGCTGTCAAAGCAGTAGTAGAAGCTGACGGGATTGAAGGAGTGGCCGAGGTAGCGCAGGCCGCCGAGCAGGCGCACCGGGCCGGCGGGGCGGGAGCCGGTCGCGGCCTCGACCGCGTCGCGGGCGCACTCGTCCAGCGGCCGCGCCGGGTCGCCCATGAAGTCCTGGCGGCGGAAGCGGGCGGGGGCGCGGCGGCGGGCCGACCAGAGCGGGTAGGGGTCGAGTACACCCGGGAGCTCGCCGAGGTCCAGGTACATGAGGAAGAGTCGGTAGCTGAACTCGTGCCCGACCGGCTCGAAGCGGCGGTGGCGAATGGTGCCCTCGTAGACCGCGGAGGCGCTCACGCGGCCAGCTCCCCCTCGGTCGTTTCCAGGTTTCGGGCCCCTATGGGGGCCTCAATCCTGGAAGCGTGGCCGCCGCGGACCGCGCCCGCCCGGGGTGCTCCCGCCCCGACGCCGATCCCCTCGCAGGCCCGCAGCGCGCTCACGACCCCGTCCTCGTGGAAGCCCCAGCCCCAGTAGGCGCCGCAGTAGTGGGTGCGGCGCACACCGCTGATCTCGGCGTGACGCGCCTGGGCGGCGACTCCCTCCGCGGTGTAGACGGGATGGTCGTACTCGAAGCGCCGCAGCACCTTCGCCGGGTCGATCTCCGCGCCGCGGTTGAGCGTCACCAGGTACTCGCGCTCGGCCCGCAGCCGCTGCAGGTTGTTCATCCAGTAGGTGACGGTGCTGCCGGCGCTGCGCTCGGCGGCGAGGTGGAAGTTCCAGCTCGACCAGGCGGCGCGGCGGCGCGGCAGCATCGCCTTGTCCGTGTGGAGCACGGCCTCGTTGCGCTGGTAGGGGATCGCCCCGAGCACCTCGCGCTCGGGCTCGCTGGGGTCGGCCAGCAGGGCCAGCGCCTGGTCGGCGTGGGTGGCGATGACGACCTCGTCGAACTCCTCGCCCTCGCAGCCCTCGGCCTCGATCCGCACGCCGCCGGGCAGCCGCTCGATCCGCCGCACCGGCGCGCTCAGCCGCACCCGATCGCGCCACGGCGCCGAGATCGCCGCGACATAGCTGCGCGAGCCGCCCGCCACGGTCCGCCACTTGGGCCGGTCGCGCAGGCTGTACATGCCGTGGTTGTCGAAGAACTCGGCCATGAAGCTGGCCGGGAAGCTCCACATCTGCTCCGGGTCCGCCGACCAGACGGCCGAGGCCTGGGGCACGATCAGGCGGTCGATGAAGTGCTGGGAGAAGCCCTTCTGCTCGAGCCAGGCGCCGAGCGAGGGCGCGGTCCCGTTCATCCCGATCAGTGCCTGCGCCTCGCGGTTGAAGCGGCGCCAGTCGCGCAGCATCCCGAGGAAGGTGGGGCTGACCAGGTGGGCGGGGCGGGCGAAGAGGCCCCAGGGGGTGCCGGAGTACTCGAAGCTGCCGCCGTCGGAGACCGAGAAGCCCATGTGCGAGCGCTGGCTCTCCACCCCCAGTTCCTCCAGCAGCGCTTCGAAGCGGGGGTAGTTGCGGTCGTTGAAGACGATGAAGCCGGTGTCGATCGCGAGGCTGCCCGCTGTCGCGTCCTCGACCTCCACCGTGTTCGAGTGCCCGCCGAGCCGATCGGCCGCCTCGTAGACGACGATCTCGTGCTCGGGATGCAGCTTGTGGGCGGCCACCATTCCGGCGATGCCGGTTCCAACGATCGCGATTCTCATATGCCCACCAGTACGCAGTGTGGCGCCGATCGGTTGCATCGGTCGATTTGACCGGCTCCGTAGGTCCTTTGTAACCCTCTGGGTTACAAAAACCATGCGCACCGCCTCGGGTCAGCCGTAGGGCTTGTAGATCAGCTTGTCGCCGAGCAGGGCGCTGACCGTCGCGAAGCGGTAGCCGCGGGCGCGAAGCGTGTCGATGATCGCCGGCAGGGCGGCGAGGGTGCCGCTGCGGTTGCCGCCGCCGTCGTGCATGAGGATGATCGAGCCGGGCTGGGCAGCGCCGACGACGCGGCTGTAGACGGCGCCGGTGCCGGGGTCGGACCAGTCGGCCGGGTCGACATCCCAGGTCACGGTCCGCATCCCGAGGCCGCCGGCGCTGCCGATCACGCCGGCGTCGGTGCCGCCGCCGGGTGGGCGGAAGAGGCAGGGCTGAAAGTGGGTGGAGGTGGCGATCCGTTCCGCCGCGGCGGCGATCTGCGCGTAGCCGGGGTATTCGACGTGGTTCTCGGTGTGATCGCCGAGCTCGCTGCCTTCGGCGAGCGCCCGCCGCATCGTCGCCTCCCGCCCCGGCATCTCCTGGCCGATCTCGAAGAAGGTGCCGGGGACGCCCTCGTCGCGGAGCACGTCGAGGAAGCCGGACGTGTAGTCGCTGGGGCCGTCGTCGAAGGTGAGGGCGACGACCTTGCGTTCGCGCGGGCCGTTGGTGACGAGCCCGGGCGAGCCGCCGGTGCAGCCGACGGCCCGCACCGGGCGCAGCCGGAAGGCGAGCGTGCCGGCGCTCGGGAGCGCCTGGGCGCAGCGCTGCCTCACCCTGCAGCCGCGGCTCTCCAGCGCCCGCCACGAGTAGCGCCCGGGAGCGAGCCCGGCGTCGGCCGGGATCAGGGAGACGACCAGCTTCCGCGGGCTCGGTCGCTTCACCACCGCCGGTGCCCAGGGCGCCCCGCCGCCGGTTCCACCCTCGCCGGTCGCGGTCGGCTTCCCCTTGCCGTCGACTGCCTCGAGGCCGACCCGGCGGCGCGCCCGCCGCCCGCCGAGGCAGAGGCGGCGTTCGCCCGTCCCGCCCTCCCGGCTCAGTCCCAGGCAGAGGTAGCGAGAGGCGCCGCGCCGCGTGTCGGGGTGCGGCTCGAGGCTGCTGAGCGGTACCGGCGCGCCGGTGCGCACGGTGAAGATCAGCTCCCGTCCCGCCTGCGAGAGAGTGGCCCGGACCAGGCGCCGGGGCGCGCCTGCGGTCGCCACGCCGGGCAGGGCGAGCAGCGCCGCCGTGGCGAGCGCCAGTGCGCAGAGGGTCTTGCGGGAGAGTGCGATTGCCGGTCCTCGGAAGTTGCTTGACGGCGCTTCGTCGATCTTAGGGCCGGCTCCCGGGCAGGCGGTCCCCGTCCGGTACCCACGCGGGCGATGAAATTCCCCTGAGCGGCGGTTTGCGCGCTACCGTGTTTACAGCAGTCGTGAGGTCCCCTGTGATCGCTTCGCTCGCCAAACACGCGCACGAGATCAGGTCGGGTCCAGCCCCTTGAGCGGGCGCCCGGCGGGGGCGCTTGCGGGCATAGCCATGATCCTTCTCCTCGCGGCTCCGGCCGCGGTGGAGGCACAGGTCCCGACCGGGGCGCGCCAGGCCGCGGCGGCACAGCGGGCGGCCTTCGCGGTCCCGATCCCAGCGGTGCCGCCGCGCGACGTCGTCCGCCGGGCGCCGGGGGCGGCGGGCGCCCGCATCGCCGCCACCGCCTCCAGCGCGCGTTACCCGATCGGCGACGGCAGCACCGACTCGATCGCCGTCAACGTCAGCTCCGACTGCGCCGAGGAGTGCGACGCCGCCGACCCGCAGGCGATCGCCGACACGATCGGCACCTTCATCCACGGCCCCGAGGTGAACCTGCTGACGGTCCAGCTCGACACCCCGTTCGAGCTCGGCTTCGACTGTGGCTTCGAAGCCCAGTCCTGCTACTTCAGCGGCGAAAACAAGATCGTCCTCAGCGGCGACGACGACCCCGCGCCGGACAGCGCCAGCCGCGACTTCGTGCTCGCCCACGAGTACGGGCACCACGTCGCCCAGCACCGCGACATGCCGGCTCCGTTCCCGGCCGCGATCAACTGGGGGCCGGAGCGCTGGTCGAGTGTCGAGCACGTCTGCCAGGGCCACCGCGCCGGCAAGCTCTTCCCCGGCGACGAGGGCAACCATTACTACGAGGACCCAGGCGAGGCCTTCGCCGAGTCCTTCGCCTTCAACCGCTACCCGGAGGAGGGGGTGAAGTGGGCCTGGGCACCGGCACTGCGCCCGACCGCCGCCTCGCTCGCCGCCCTGCGCCGCGACACCCTGCGGCCGTGGACGGGGCGCCACAGCGTCACGGTCAGTGGGCGGGTGCCGAAGAGCGGCACCGTGGTGCAGGAGTTCCGCACACCCTTCGACGGCAGGGTCAGCGTCGGCCCGGTGGGTGAGCCGGGCCTCGGCTACCAGCTGGCGATCCGCAATCGCTCGGGCCAGGTCCTGCGCAGCTCGCGCCAGGGCGTCTCCTTCCGCCACCGCCTCGACTACACGGTCTGCGGCCAGTCGCGGCTGCGGGTCGCGGTGCTGGCGACCGGCAGGCCCGGCAAGCGCTTCCGGCTGACGGTGCAGCGGCCTTGAGCTTCAGCCGGCGATGCGGGTCTCGAGCCGGCCCAGGGTGGGGGACTCGATCGCGATCTCATCGCCGTCGCCGAGCCAGACGCGCGGCTGGCGCACGCTGCCGACCCCGTCCGGGGTGCCGGTGCTGACGATGTCCCCCGGCTCCAGCGTCATCAGCTGGGAGAGGTGGGAGAGCAGGGCGGGGACGCTGAAGATCAGGTCCGCGGTGGTGGCGTTCTGCATCTCCTCGCCGTTGAGGGTGAGGCGGATCCCGATCCTGTCGTGCGGCCCGGCCTCGTCGGGGGTGACCAGCGCCGGCCCGCAGGGTGCGGAGCCGTCGAAGACCTTGCCGGACATCCACTGCGGCGTCGAGAACTGGAGGTCGCGGGCGGAGAGGTCGTTGAGCAGCGTGTAGCCGGCGATGTGGTCGAGCGCGTCGGCCTCGGCCACCTCCTTGGCGCGCCGCCCGACGACAAAGGCGACCTCGGCCTCGTAGTCGACCTTGCGGCTGTTGGCGGGGAGCCGGACCGTGGCCCCGGGCGCGGCGAGCGCGTTGCGGTACTTGCCGAAGATCGTCGGGCTGCCCGGCACCTCCATGCCGCCCTCGGCGGCGTGCTTGCCGTAGTTGAGGCCGATGCAGACGATCTTGTCCGGGTCGGGGATCGGCGGGAGGAGGGAGACCGCCGCGCGCGGGTGCGAGGGCGCCCCGGTGTCCCCGAGCCGGCCGCGCAGATCGTCGACGCGCCCGGCGGCGAGCAGCTCGCGCAGCCCACCCCGGTGCGGCTCGCCGAGCAGCGCCCAGGCGTCGACGACGCGATCGTCCTCGAGCACCCCGGCCCGCGCCCCGTCGCCGGCGTCGTAGCTGACCAGCCTCATGGCGGGCAGCCTAGCCGGACGGCGGGGCGGGATCCCAGGTCAGGCCTTGGCCGGCTCCGCCGCGGTCTCGAAGTCGGTCCCGACCAGGGTCTCGCGTTCGATCTCGTTCTCCCGCACCAGCCAGAGCGCGAACACGGCGCCGGCGAAGGAGAGCAGCGCTCCCAGCAGCAGGATCGTGTTGAGGCCGTGGAGGAAGCCCTGCTCGGCGGCGTTGCGGGTCAGGTCGCGGGCGCCCGCGGGCACCGAGGAGAGGGCCTGCGGCAGCGCCCCCGAGGAGGTCGCTTCGACCAGGTTGCGCGCTTCGTCGCCGCCGACCGAGCTGCCGGCAACTTCCTGCACCTTGGAGGCGCCGGCGCCGAGGAAGATCGCGCCCCAGGCGGCGATCCCGACCGCGATCCCGACCTGGCGGAAGGTGTCGTTGATCCCCGCCGCCATCCCGCTCTGCTCTTTCGGGACGACGCTGAGGGCGACGTCGGCGATCACCGGGTTCAGCAGCCCGACGCCGACGCCGCTGACGATGAAGCCGACCAGCAGCGCGGTCCACTCCGAGTGCAGGTTGAGCCCGCCCATCAGCAGCAGGCCGACCCCGGTCGCGGCCAGGCCGGCGCTCATCAGGTAGCGGGCCTGGACCTTGGCCAGCGCCATCCCCGACAGCGGCGCGACCACGAACGAGGCGAGCGTGATTGGCAGGTAGCGCAGACCGGCTTCGATCGGCGAGTAGCCGAGGAAGCTCTGCAGGTAGAGGGTCAGGTAGAGGAACAGCGCGAACATCGAGCCGGAGACGGCGAAGGCCGCCAGCTGCACGCCGGTGAAGGCGCCGCGCCGGAACAGGCCCAGCGGCAGCATCGGCTGCTCGACCCGGCGCTCGATCGCGATGAAGGCCGCCATCAGCACCGCGGCGGCGGCGAAGAGAGTGACGATCAGGGCGCTGCCCCAGCCCTCGTCGTTGCCGCGCACCAGCGCCAGGACCAGCACGAAGAGGGCGGAGGAGAAGGTGACGAGGCCGCCCCAGTCGATCCTGGTCGCGTTGGGGTCGCGGGACTCGGCCAGCTTCCAGTAGGTGACGGCGATCGCGGCGAGGCCGATCGGCACGTTGATCAGGAAGACCGACTCCCAGCCGAAGCCGTCGGTGAGCAGGCCGCCGACCAGCGGGCCGACGGCGACGGCGATCCCGATCGTCGCCCCGTAGATGCCCATCGCCATGCCGCGTTCGGGGCCGCTGGGGAACTCCTGGGCGACCAGGGCGAGGGAGACGGCGAACATGATCGCGCCGCCGATGCCCTGGAGGCCGCGGGCGACGTTGAGCAGAGTCGGGTCGGGCGCGAGGCCGCAGAGCAGCGAGGCGAGGGAGAAGATCCCGAGGCCGATCGCGAAGACGCGGCGGCGGCCGAGGCGGTCGGCCAGCGAGCCGGCGGTGAGGACGAGCGCGGCCAGCGAGAGGGCGTAGGCGTCGATCACCCACTGCAGGTCGGTGAAGCTGCCGCCGAGGTCCTTCTGGATCGCGGGCAGGGCGGTGTTCACCACCGTGATGTCGAGCAGAAGCATGAAGGTGGCGACGCAGACCGCGCCGAGCGTCCACCACTTGCGGTTCACGTCGGGGGAGGTGGGGGAGTTCATCTGGAGCCTCCTGGGCATCGAGTACAATTCGTAAGGAAGCCTTGTCAGGCCACCTGACCAGGCGAACTTATCAGGTATCCTGACGAAATGTCACCCGCCCCCGACAACTCCCGCGGCCAGATCCCCCTCCCGGGGTTGATGGAGATCGTCGAGGAAGCCCTCTTCGCCGAGTTCCGCCAGGAGCTGGAGGCGAGCGGCTACGCCGACATCCGCCCGACCCACGGCTGCGTCTTCCGCTTCATCCGCGAGGAGCCCCTGCGCCTGACCGAGCTGGCGACCCTGGCCGGGATGACCAAGCAGTCGATCGGCGAGGTGATCGACAACCTGGTCGAGCTCGGCTACGTCAAGCGCGTGCCCGACCCCCAGGACCGCCGCGCCAAGCTCCTCTGCCTCACCGAGCGCGGCGAAGAGGCCCAGAAGGTCGGCTTCGGCCTGTTCAAGAAGGTCGAGCAGCGCTGGGCCAAGCGCTACGGCCCCGAGCGCCTCGCCCAGCTCCGCGAGCTGCTCGAAGAGATCGCCATCGCCGAGTCCCCCGGCGCCGTCCCCGAGCTGGCCCGCCCAGAGCTCGCCAGCGCCTAGTACCCGCTAGATTTGCCGCTGGGCCGACCCACCTGGCCCATTCCGAGTTCTCTCGGGGGCGTAGCTCAGCTGGTTAGAGCGCCGGCCTGTCACGCCGGAGGTCGCGGGTTCGAGTCCCGTCGCTCCCGCTTCTCGAATGCCTGCAGAGCAGATGTTTTAAGGCACCCTCCGATTCGCCATTGCGATTCCATGGGTACCGACGTCGGTACCCATGGTGGGATGCCAACTTCAAGCGAAGCAAATGGCCCCTTGGTCATTGGGTTCAAGACTTGGGCTGGTCGCTTGGAGCGTCTGAACCGAGAACTTCCGCGAGAAGCTTGCGGCGCTGCGCCGCAAGCTTGTCAAGCTCCTTCTTCGCCGCTTTCCTAACCGAGTTTCGCTCACCGTTGCTGTTACCTGCGGCCCAGGTCTCGGCTTGCTCGTACATCTTCAACTCGAACCGAAGGGACTCGAAATCGTCGCCCCCTTGCGATCCAAGCGGCGTGGAGTCGAGCGCAGCACGAACATCGTCAACGCCGTGCTCGAGGAGACCCACCATCCACCAGATCCGTTGCTCTTCGATCCCGATATCGTGGAGTTCGCCGAAGCGGTCGATCCAAGCGCTACCGCTCTCCTCTCTGGTTTCGCGCGAGAATGGGGTGTGGTCCTCAAGCTGGGAGTACCGTTGGCGTGCCGACTTGGGCGGCCAGCCCTCGGGCCAGTTGCCTCGCTCCGCCCATACCTTGAGGATGAGATCACTCGCGTGGCTGACCGCTTCTCGCCGCGCTTTCGCGCTCTTCGCCTTCTTCACGGCAGTCATCGCGCTGGCTACCTCATGCGCCATCCAGCGTATTAACGGGTCGTGGTCCCTACGCCTGCCGTTCCGTTTCGACAGGCTGCCGACGATTCGCTCACCTAAGCGACTGAGTTCTTCGTAGGCCTTGGACTGCGCCGTCCCCTTCGATGAGGAGGACTCTTTGGATTTCCTGTTCATTTCCCCTATCCGGTTCACGTCGAGATTCAGCACGCCGCGTCATTTCGGCCTTGACCACTAACGCCAGTCCGGTTGAGCGGAGGTAGTCCAGTAATGCATTGGTTCGAACGAAGGTCTGCTGACCTGCCGCCGAGAATCCGTGCTCATAACGCTCTCGCTCCGGAGGAGGCCGGTCGCTGAAGGCACGCACCCATGCAAGCGGCTCACCCTTATTCCCGAGCACACGGCGGGTCTTATGGCAATGTGTCGCCCTGTGGTGCTCAATGAATTCTTGGGCTGGCAGGACGTACCCAGCCGAGATTCGCGCTAGGTGGTCATCTCCCTCGATCCCTTCGCGGTTGCGCTCATGCTCACGGAGCCAGCCGAGCAGACGAAACGGCGGTGCGTCGATCGCATTGCCGTAATCATCGCCATTCTCGCCTGCAAACGGGAAGGCGAAGAAGGACATGTATTCGGCAGCCTCCATCGCGCGCAGGAGGGAAGCTGCAGTAGTGGGATCGACTAGCGCGCTGTGAACAGTGTCGGATCCCCAGCCAGCTTCTGAGTTGTAGTTAACGTAGGCGTCGACCACCAACTGCTGCGAATCTGGATGGCCGAGCAGTATCGCCAGATGGTCCTCGTCAACCTCAGGCCAGCGTCGGTCTTCAAGCTCTACCTTGAGAAAATCAGGCTCGGGAGGAGTTGGGGAGCGAATGTCGATCATCCAACTCTCGTCCCGCTCCTCCAAGTAGCGATTGAGCCACTCCAACCAGGGGTCAGCGATGGGTTCATAGTCCTCCACAACGACTGGCCGGCGCTCGTCCAAGAGCTCACCCGCGACTAAGTGCATTGCGGCATATTCGAGCGCAAGGCTTGGACTCTCAAGTCGAGGGAGGCTTCCATGGTGATGATTGATGTCTGCGTAATCGCGTTCCGCTATCCGTGGATCACTCCGCCAAGATTCGCGCTCCGGACTCTCTCCCAGAACGTCGATGAGCCACCTCTCCGCTCGTGTCGCAAAGTCTCCGGGCCCGACGCGAAACACCTGGCCCGCGATGTCGAACCAATATGACTCGGTGTCCATGTCGAACTTCCAGCGTGCCGAGTCGTAGTCGATTTGGCGGAGTCGAGGGTAGGTCCGCCCGCGTGGATAGAACGATGAAATCGGGCGGTTGGCCAGATGAAGCACTTCAGATTCTTCCCGCGTTGACCCGGCCTGAGCCTCGATTCGAACCGCGGCCCGTCGCGCCAACTCCCGGACCACTGCATGCGGCCACTGATCGGAAAGAGCAACTTCGCGAAAGATGGCTGACTCGCCAGCAAGAATGGCTGGGTCATCATCCGCAACACGGGCCAGGGTCATATAGACCCAGATTTGTGCGGAAATCCAAAGAAAGTCCAAAGCCGGGGCGGCAAAGTCCCCGCCCTCACGTGTGGCGGCTCGCTTGAGCAAAGCGGAAGCAAGCCGCGCACCGTGCTTTCCCGATCGAATCATGCGCCTTGCGGAGTGAGCGGCGCGCCAGCGAACTTGCTTTTCTGGATTGGCGAATTGCGCCCAAAGAAAGCCCGCCAGCACCTCGACAGGATCGTGGCTTGCGACCGGAGCGACCCCCTCGATATCGAACTCAAGCTGGTCCAGCGACCAATCGAGGAACTCCACTGCGTCTCCGCCCGAGAGTCTTGAGGCGACCTGGGCTGCAAGAGCGTGCAGCGACTCTGGCCTCAGCGCAGCAATGTTGAGTGCAGCTCCCTCGATCGCTAGCTCGGCGGCCTCCTCGTCCCCCACTAGGTTGCGCACGGCGGCAAATTGACGGGTGGCGTTTTCTGGGTAGCGAACGAAGTTGAGCAGGTTGGCGGTGAGGAAGGGGCGAAGGCTTTGGCTTCTCCAGGTACGTATTGCCGTCGAACTCCACTCGGTGAGCATCTCCTCGAGAACGGTGATCACGACCTCGCCGTGGAAATGCATTACCCGACCATCGGTTGGAAGGCGGGTCAACGCCTCGAGCAGCGATGCGCGTTGTTTGAGTGGCTGCGCGGCTGCGACCTCGCGCAGGAACTCGGCGAGTTTTCCGTCGCCGTAACTGAGCTGAGCCACCCGATCAAGTTGTTCAACGAGTTGGTCGGGCGTACAGCGATCGCCACCCGCAAGGAGGGTTTCCAGCTCGACTTCGTCGTCATCTCTTCGCCATCGCGGCGCTTCAGATACCTTCGGTGCTTCTTTGGCGCGGATGTAGGGGCTCAGGAGGTTCACGGCTTCGGTACTTGCTAGGCCATTTGCCTCCGCCCATTGCTTGAGTGCTTCGCATCCTTCGATCCTCGCCTCGCCGCCCATGTCGCGTCTGATGACCATCGAGACGTGTTCGACGGCAGTAGCAACGATCGTTCGATCGCCTTCGGCTACTAGGCGGTCAAGTAGACGCAGTGAATCAGGCGTTCTCCCAAACCCCTCCCCACCGAGAAAGAGAAGAGAAAGAGCATCCCCAGCATCCAGAAAGCCCGCCTCAGCAGCTGCAGTTGCTACCAAGCCGATGGTTTCTGGCAGTCGCGAAACGCGCTCATCCTCCCAACGGGCAGCGACTGCAAACCCAGTTGGTGGGTGCATCGCGGCGATGGCCTGGATGGTTTCCCGCCACGGGAGATGAGTGTCTTCACTAATTCGCGAGGTGTAAGAAACAAGCGCCGCCGCAATTCGCTGGCCTAGCACCGAGGTTCCCTCCTGGCCAGCGAGGCCGGTAGCCACACGCGCATGGGTCTCGAGAGCCGCAACGCCTCGATCATCGAGCCCTTCGGCGGCCGTAACGGCCCGTGCGTAAAGGTCTGCGGCGAGGTCGGAATCGTAGGGGTCTGCGACCTCGGCCAAATCGAGCAGGAAGTCCGCCAGCTCACTCGCCCGTTGCGGCCGCTCCTCGGACCGTCGGGCAGCGCGGCTGATTAAGGCGAGTGCTTGATCGCGATAACGGCGATCAACTACTAATCGCCGTGCCATATTCGCCCAAGTCCCGACCTCGCCATCGCCCGACGCGGCCTCCGCCACATCTGCCGCCGCCGAGACCAGGGTTCGATCGCTACCGCGGGCTGCCAAGAGAACGTCGCACATCAGAACAGCCCAAGTTCCAAATTTGTAATCGGGCTGAAACCACCGATTGCTCGCTTCCTCCCTAATTGCCTCGACGTGTTTCCGCATGCTGCGACTCACAGAGGCCGCACGCGGCCGATTTAGGAGGGCCGCTCCGCGACGACCGTAGATTTCAACGTAGGGGCCGACCGCTTCCCGCATTTTTTGCCGCTCGCTCTGCGCCCGGGATTTGTCCTTGTCTTTGGTCGATGCTGGCATTAATTCGTCGAGTTCAGGTGTTCCCGATTCGCATGCAGCACGCAGCGTCATCCAACGCAGCCGATTGCGGAAGTCCCCAAGTCCTTCCCAGCGCCCCGGGGCCCGCGTCGGTAGTGGTGGCTTCAAGTTCCTTCTCTTTAGAAGGCGTAGAACGAGGCTGCGGTCGCCTCCACTCAGGGCAACCATCTCGATGAAGTCGATCGGCCAATTCCCCGTGCTGTGCTCTGCCCTGATCGGAGTCCGCCCGACCTTCCGAGCCAAGGCCTGGAGCTTCTCCGACGGGATCTCTTTCCACTGAGTTCGCAGCTCAGTTAGAAGCCTTGCCTTCATCTGTACTGGTAGACGCGCTTCAAAGATCAGCTCGGCGACTTCCTGAATCGAGGAATAGCGTCCAAGTCGTTTTACGAACTGCTCGGCAACCTTCCAAACGAAGTCCCACGGCCGCCAGCGGAGCATGGCTGCGAAGGCCGGCTCGATGCCCCGCAAAAGGAAAATTGCCTCAATTGCTGCCGCTAGGTCAGTCTCATCGATGTCCCATCGGTTTTCGTTTTCGCCTCTCTGACGCAGCCAAGCCCCTGCGGAGCGCAATTCGGCTTGGGCTAGCTCGCTCTCACCCTCCCGAGCCCGAAGAGCTGCCAGCCGCATATGAATCGGACCTTGCCAATTGAGATTTCGGTCCTGTCGCCAGACTGCGGCTACCGGTGCGGGTTCGCCATAGCGAAGGGCGAGTTCTGGGCTTCGCTGGATCACCTCGGTTACGGCAGAATCGGAGTCCGCTGCTTTGGCTGCGAGGACCAGAAGCTTGGCAGCGGCCAACCGGTTTTGTGGGGCGGCCGAGCTCTGAAGCGCGAGGCGAAGTCGTCGCGTATAAACCTGCAAGCGAGATAGTGGATCTGTGATTGCCGTGGGCGGACCACTCTCTACCGCGAGCTCGACTAGTGCTTCGTATTGCTCGGCGCCCAGAAGATGCTCGGCAAGGACCATTGCGGCATAGGGGTCCTCTGGGTGGCCAGCGAAAAACTGCGCAAGGCGAGAATTTGCGGCGCGCCGCTGATCGGAATCGAGTTTCTCTTCCTCAAGAAACCGTTCAAAGTCCTCGTCTTGGATCGTTATCCCAGCCGGCCCGATGCGAAGCCCAGGTACTAGTGCGTCGCAAAAGCGGCGGATACGCTCGTCATTAGATCCTGCGACTTCCGCAAGCCTTTCGGAGCTGACCGGCGGAGTCAGGCACATCAGATCAGCAAGACGCTCATGAGCCCATTCGGGGTCAGGGGCTTGCTCAACTGCTGACGACCAGAGATCCTCGAAAATGTTCTTTGGGGTCCTCTTGGCTAGGTGGACAGCCGTCGTTGCTGAGTTGGTCTCCGCTAGGTCAAGGACGTAGCTCTGCACCCTTGGGTTGCCCTGACTGCGGTGATGGAACTCTGCACACTCATCGTCCTTGGCTCCTGGAAAGCGCAGGCGCAGAAAGGTCGCAGACGCAACTTCATCGAAGCCAGTTAGCTCGACTTGGTCGACCTCGTTGGGTGCCTCAAGGGAATCGCGCCGTCCGCTCCGGACGGTCACGACTAAGCCTGCACCGGGAGGAACCTTTAACTGCCAGATGTCTGGAACAAAAGAAGGATCGGACCGTTTGCGCGCCGCCCATGCGGCGTTGTCTGCAGCGTCAATGACAAGGACCAGTTCGGCGCCTGCTTCACGTAGGGCGTCTGCGGCGGCCTGCACGCGGCGCTCGAACTCGAGCCAAAGATCAGGAGCGCTCTTCGGTGGCACGATCAGGAGCGGTAGTCGGCAGTTGACTGCCAGCTCGTTACAGAGCTGGAGAAGGGCTCGCTCGGGCAGGTGACGCGAGTGAGCCGGTCGCAGGTAGTCCCCTCCAGCGAAGCAATCGAGAGCAACGACGACCGACCCCTCGGGCAGCTTGCTCCCGAGACGAAGAACCGTCGTCGTCTTACCGACCCCGGCGTTTCCGTGGGCGATCAGGCGCCGGTCATGGGAGGCTTTGAGGGCTTTGACCACCAGATCCGGATCAGGCGTCTCGATGATTTCAGTTGGTTTCGTTCGAAATACGGCCGGGGCAGGGAAGAGGTGCTCGCGGTTGTGGGCGCCGAGGGTGGCGAGAACGTCCTCGACCCCAATTGGCTCGCCCTCGGGAAGACCCGCGCGGCGCACAAAGTCATATATGGCTCTGGAGTGTTGGGCGAGGTCTGCCTTAACGTGTGCTCCAAGGGCCGCCGTGATGTCAAGCTCTTGCTTCGCTCGCGATCCTTCGCTCCCGCCTAGTTCCAATACACGCAGGAAGTCGGTGAAGGTGTGGCTTTGTAGGCCACTGGCCGTGCGAAGACGATTCAGATCGTCGTGGTGTTTGACCGGAAGTAACTCGAGGAGCGCCGCCGTAGAAATTCCATTCGGATTCTGATTCAGCTCAAACTGTGCCGCATCTAGCGCGTTGCCAAGCCGCTGGCCGATAGGTCTGTTGGTGATTAGCTGGATTCGCAGTACCGACAGAACGCATTCGCGTGGTTGGTCGAGGGCGAGTGCGCTGTATATATCCGCGAGTCGGCGGACCGTGCTCGCCTTTCGCGAGCCCTTTTCTGCCAAGCGGGCGGCGGTCCAGGTCCTTGATGGATTGCGGTGGCTGTACTTGAGCTGGGAGACCACTACCCGCTGCGCGGTGGCCATGTCCCGACCCCCGTAGTACTCCGTTAGATCAACCCCGAGTAGAAGTGCCGGGTCAGTTCCGACTGGCTCTGAGGGATGGAGGTCCTCCATGACCACCCACTCCAGGTCGGAACGAGGATCTAGGAGGCCAAGAACTCGTCGCGCGGCCCAAAGGACGTGAAAATCGTCGCCCGCGCTCGACTCTCGGGCTCCAGGGATTTGACCTTTTCCTGCCGTCGGCACAACGGCATTCTGTCTGTTTCAAAGGACGGGCCGTGTGCTACTCGAGCAAATGGCTTTACTGAAAGATGTTCGTGAGCTTCTTTACGTCATCGGGGCGCGGCTTCGAATGCAGGTAGCGCTCAGTCGTGGTCAGTTTCGAGTGGCCCATCATGTCCTTGACCGCGACTAGGTCGAACTGCTGGATCGCCAGACTGCCGAAGGTGTGTCGCAGATCGTGGAAGCGACGCACTCGGACGCCGGCCTGTTCCTGGGCGCGGATGAAGCGGCTGCGGACGGCGGAGCGATCAAGCGGGGCGCCGTCTGGTCGGCAGAAGACAAAGTCGGTGTGGCTCGTGAACCTCGGCCGCTCCCTCAGTCCTTGCAATTCGGTGGCTGCTTGCTCGGCGAGGGGCACGGTGCGGGGGCGCCTTGACTTGGTGCTCGACTCCTCGCCGGCGGACATCGCACGGGAGACAGTCAGAGCTCCGGCTCTGAGGTCGACGTCTGACCAGCGAAGGGCGAGGAGCTCACCCAGCCGCAACCCCGGACAGGCGGCGACGATGAAGAGCGCGGCGTCCTGCTCGTTGATGCGCTGCCACTCGGCATTCGTCTCGGCTGAGTAGCCATGGCTGGGTCGGGTGCGATGCAGGCTCGAGCGGGCGGCCTCGGCGATCGCCTTCAGTTCGTCTGGCTCGAAAGTCTCGATTGGACGGGCGCCTTCTTCGGGGCGCTTCCTGGTTCCGGCGACCGGGTTGTCGCGCAGGGCGAAGACGTCGTCACGCCGGGCGTGCTCGAAGATTGAGTGGAGCAGTTGGCGATGGATGTTGACCGTGCGAGCGCTGACGTCCTCTCGGTCGATCCGGGCGAGGAAGCGCTGGATGTCCTGGGTCGTGATCGAGCGGAGCTTGCGGCCGGCAAACTCTCGCATGATCCGCGCCCCTCGCTGGCCTCGATCTCCGGGACGCGGAGGGGCGAGGAGGCTCCGGTAGCCCGCCAAGGTGAAGGCTTGGCCCTCTTCTCGAATTCGAGGTGTGCGAACCAGGCCTCGACGGCGTCCTCGAAGCGCGCCTCGCGCTTTGTCGGGGCGATCTGCTGTTCGGCTTCGACCTCGGCGATCACCTTGGTCATCTCCTGGCAGGCACTTCGCTCATCCAGATAGCCGCTGCATACCCGACCCGGGCGCCTCTTCCATCCGCCGCGACGATCCGGCTCCAGCCACGCCCGGCCCAGCCTGCGCTTGCGCTGTCGCTTCCTACCGTCGCGCCACTTCGCCTCGTAGAAGGCGTTCCCTTGTGGGCGCGGACGATCAGCGCGCCCATCTCGATCAACTCCGTTTTCATCTCGGACCTCCGGTGTCTCGATGCACTCGCCATGGGTGATGTCCAAGCCGACGATGTTTTGCATCGGGTCACCGGATCTTGGAGCACGCGGGTACCAATCTGGGTACCTGCTTCGACGCATCACGGCTGCGCGAGACTGACGTTCCCTGATCCAGCGAGACCCAAAAAGTGCCTAAATGCAGCTATTTAGAGACCTGTCACGCCGGAGGTCGCGGGTTCGAGTCCCGTCGCTCCCGCTCCCTCGTTGTGCCCGCACATGAGGCCATCGGAAACAAAGTTGCACCTCGGCCGTTCCTTAGAGGCTTATGCGACGCTGCCGTCCAATTGCCCTGGCGCTGCTCGCGGCGCTCCTGCTCGCCGTACCTACGGCGACCGATGCCGCCCCCATGTACTGGGGAGCGTTGGTCAAGGGCGATGCCTACGGGTTGCCGGGCGAAGCGCCGACCAGCGCCGCGGTGCTGGACAGGTTCGAGAGCGACGCCGGCAAGCAGATCACGATCGTCAACACCGGCCAGAGCTGGGCCGGCTTCGACCCGGCGACGATGGATGCAGCGGTCGATGCCGGCGCGATCCCGCTGGTGACGATGCCGCTGGGCCCCGGGAGCAGCCTGAAGGAAGTCGTGGAAGGGAAGCAGGACGCGGCGATCCGCAGCTGGGCGCGCGCCGCCAAGGCGTTCGCGTCCCCCTTCCTGTTCAGGCCTTGGTGGGAGTCGAACGGCAGCTGGTATTCCTGGGGCCAAAGTCCCGACTTCGTGGCCGCCTGGCAGCGCTTTCACGACCTCGTCGTCGCCGAAGGTGCGACCAACGTCACCTGGGCGTGGGTGGTGAACACGATCTGGGAAGAAGACGGGGAAGCGAAAGCCGATCCGACGCCGTACTACCCCGGTGACGCCTACGTCGACTGGGTCGGGGTCGACGCCTACAACTGGGGCCGCAACCCACTCCAACCCGATCGCTGGGTGACCGCCGAAGAATCGATTCAGCCGACCCTTGACGTGCTCGAAGAAATTGCTCCGGGCAAGCCGGTCTGTATCTGCGAGAGCGCCTCGACCGAGATCGGGGAAGGGGGGCCAGAGGAAGACAAGGCCCTCTGGATCCACGAAATGCTCGACGAATACCTCCCTTCGCGCCCGCGGATCAAGGCATACATCTGGTTCAACTGGAACGTCGAACAGGGTGGCTATGGCAGCGGTGGGGGCCGTTGGGACTGGCCGATCGAGTCCTCGCCAGAGGCCGAAGCCGCTTTCCGAGAGGGGATTCAGAGCGAAACCTTCCTCTCCGACCTGCCGCCCCTGACGCCACTGACGAAGGTGCCGGTGCCGTCCGGGCCGGACTCACCACCACTGTCTGGCGCGGGCCCGGTGCCCCACGATTCGGCCCGGGTGCAGCCACTGGCGGAGCCGCGGCCGAGCGGCCCGATCAGCTTCGGCGTCCCAAGGCCCCGCGGGCGATCCGGCGGCGCGATCCTGACGGTCACGGTCCCCGGCCCCGGGCAGCTGCGGTTCTCCGGCCGGGGCCTGCGGATCCGGGTCCTGCCGTCGCGCCGCCTTGCCGGGACGCCCTTCTCCAGATGGATGAAGGACGCCGGCGAGCTGAGGCTCGAAGTGAGGGCGGCGGGAACCAAGCTGCGGAGGCTCGCCGCGACGGGCAGCGCAAAGCTCGCTCTGACTGTTCGCCTCACTCCCGAGACCGGCATCGCCCAAACGGCGACCAGGCTGGTGGGCGTGACGCGGCCGGGTAGCTGAAGCCATCACGCGCCGATAGGCCGATCTGCAGAGTTGTTGCTCAGCCGCCCTGCGGGCGGCGGGTCGAGCCTGGTCTCGTACTCCGCGCCGGCCGCGGCCATCGCGTCGTAGGCCTCGAGGATCAGTCGCTTGGTGCGGTACTCGCCGTGGGCCTCCTCGTCCTTGCGGCGGACGATCGGGAAGGTGTCGAGGATGTAATCGACGTCGGCGCGCTCGATTTCGTAGAGGTGGAAGATCGCGGCGTCGAGCTCGGCTCGCAGCAGGGCGCGGCGCTCCGGGTCCCAGCGGAACGGGGGGCCGTCGTAGCCCTGGGCGGCGGCGAAGGGAGCGAGGTCGTAGGCGGTGTAGACGAGCTCGAGGACGGCGTCGTCAACCAGCTCGGCCAGGGGAGGGGAGAGGGACGCCGGCGCCGGGATCGGCAGCTGCTGCATGGTGAAGAATTTGAGGTGGGTGCCGCCGACCTTCTGGCGCGCCGCGTAGTCGGCGGCGAAGGAGTTGAGGATGGCGAGGAGGAACGGCGCCGCCCGCGGCTCGACGTCGAGGGCGAGGAGGAAGTTGTCCGGGGCCGCGACCCGGGGGGTGAGGCCGGCGATCAGCGTCCGCTCGTCCGTCGCCCGGCAGATGTCGCGCCAGCCGAGCAGCCACTCCTGGCTCCGCTTCTCGAGCTTCGCGTCGACCTCGCCGCGGTCCAGCCAGTAGCGGGGGAGCGGGAGCTGGTCGGGGTCCTCGTGTTCCTCGGCGGTCAGCGGGTGGGCTCTGCCGTCGCGGCCGTAGCCGGCCCAGCGGTGGTCGAACTGGTGGAACATCTTGCCCTCGTACAGCGGCAGCATCAGGGCCTCGCCGCGGACGAAGCGGTTCCCCTCCAGTTCCCAGCCCTCCTCTTCCAGCTCCTTGCGGGTGCGGAAGCGGCCGGAGTCCGAGGCCATGTTGAAGAGGCCCTGCTTGAGCAGGACGCCCCAGGGGTTGCCGTCCGGGTCGTTCTTGTCGATCAGCACCGGCACCCGGCGGTGGATCCCCTTGGTGATCTCGGCGTCGCGGCCGGTGCGGAAGATCGGGCAGGTCATCGTGTTCGGATTGAGCAGGGCGATCTCGGCCGCGGTCAGGGTGAACCGGCGCTCGGCGTCGGCGAGGTCCTCGGCCTGGGTGGCGAAGAAGAGGAACTCGGCCTCGGCCTCGCTGTCCAGCCCCGACCCGGCGAGGGTGAGCAGGCAGAACTTGGTGCTGCGATGGACCGCGGGGAAGATGGCGTCGCGGTTCTCGAAATCGAAGAGGCTGATCAGCGCCCCGCTCGCGGTCAGGTCCTGGAAGAAGAGTTTGGTGGTGTCGTCGGTGGCGATGCCGCTGGGGACGATGCAGCCGACCCGGCCGCTCGCTGACAGGAGCGAGCGGAACTGCTCGGCGAAGATCGCGTAGGTGTTGATCCGCCCGCGCCCGCAGAGCGGGTAGCTGCCGCTGTGGCGGATCAGGTGGCTGACCCCGTCGGCGTGCCGGCGCGCCGCTTCGAACTCGCGGTGCAGCCCCGGGTCCTCGGCCTCGAGCGCGTCGATCATCCGCTGCCGGATCGCTTTGCTCCCGGCGGCGGCGATGGCCGGCGCGCGCTCGGCGAAGAACTCCTTCTCCTTCAGCTCGGTGTGCTCCCAGGGCGGGTTGCCGAGCAGGACGTCGAACCCGTGCCGCTCGCCCGAGTCGGGGCCGAAGACCTCGGGGAAGGCGATGTGCCAGTGGAAGAAGGAGTACTCGGCCGCGAGCGCTTCGATCGTGTCGCGCAGCTCCGCCTCGAGCTGCCCGGGGTCGGCCAGGGCCCGCTGCACCACCGCGCTGGTGATCGGCGTCTCCCCGGCCCGCTTGGGAGCGACGAAGGCGGCGCACCAGGCGTTGGCGGCGAGGCTGGTGCCGCGGTACTCGGCGGAGGCGAGCAGCTTGCGGTGCTGTGTCTCCTTCTCGCGGATTGAGCCCAGGCTGCGGTCGTCGACGGCGAGCAGCTGGGCGGCGTCGTCGGCGAGCTTGGCGAGCGAGCCGGTGGGCTGGCCGGCGGCGTCGAAGAGCGACTGGGTGCCGACGTTTTCCACCGCGTTGCGCTTCTTCCAGGCCGTCGCGATCGCCCTGTCGTCGCCGAGGATCGGCTTGTAGGCGGCGTCGGGGACCCCGTCGTCGATCTCGCCCGGCGTCGCCCCCAGCAGGCTGTTGCCGTGCACGATGTTGTGATCGAGGAAGGAGAGCGGCCGGCCCGGCTCGAGCGCCTCCATCCAGAGCGAGACCTTGCAGAGCTCGACCGCCATCGGGTTGGCGTCGACGCCGTAGAGGCAGCGGCCGACGACGTCGCGCAGCGCCGCCCGGATCGCTTCCGGCGAGGGCTCGTCGTCGCCGGTGCGGATCGCCGCGAGCCGCTTGGCGATCCGGTTCGCCGCCGCGACCAGGAAGTGCCCGGAGCCGCAGGCCGGGTCGCAGACCTTGATCTCGAGGATCGCCGCCTCCGCCGCCGCGCCGGCCTTGCCGGCCACGGCCTCGTCGAGGACGGGTTCGAGCGCCGAGTCGAGCAGGGCCGAGATCAGCGGGGTCGGGGTGTAATAGCTGCCGGAGGTCTTGCGCTCGCTGCCTTCGACCGCGCGCAGCTCGAAGCCGGCGGACTCGCGGTCGATCTCGGGATGGAGCTCGAGCAGGGACTCGTAGACCGAACCGAGCTCCTCGGCCCCGAGGTTGCGGAAGTCGACCGGCCGCAGCAGGCCCGCGTCCTCGACGAAGGCGAGCGCGCGGATCGCCGCCAGCAGGTCGGCGTTGGCGAGCCGGGCCCCGGCCAGGTGGCCGATCGAGGCCGGGCTCCAGAGCTCGCTGCCCAGCGCCGGCAGCGCCAGCGGCTCGCAGCCCTCCTCGTGGAGCTTGCCCATCAGCAGGCCGAGCGCGACGAAGAGGTCGTCGTGGGCGCTGCCGCGGTTGCGCATGGCGAGGCGGCGCAGGCGGGCGGTCGAGTAGTGGTCGGCGAACCGCCGGCGGGCCCGCGCGTCGTCCCCGACCAGCAGCGCGTTGCGGTCCTCGGCGACGAAGAGGAAGAGCAGGCGGTAGACGAGTCGCAGGACCTGGCGGTAGTAGTCGCTCGGCTTCAGGCTGCCGTCGTGGAGCGCCGCCTGCAGAGCCGCGTTGCCGGGATGGGCCATGAAGCCGCCGCCGAGGGTGGCGATCGCCTCCTCGACCCCCTCGCGCAGGGTGTCGAGCGCCCGCGTCCCCTGCGACGCCGCCTCCTGGCTCCAGCGCTCAAGCCAGCAGCGGCTCGGGACCTCGCCCTCGACCCGCGACTGGTGGCAGGTGAGCCAGAGGACGACGAAGTCCGCGTAGGCCTCGCCTTCCATCGTCGTCGCCAGGTCGAACTCGACGAACGACTGGCGGGTGAGGGCGACGTTGTCGCGCAGCAGGCGCAGGGCCGAGCCGTTGCTGACCATCCCCCAGAGCCGCTCGGGGGAGCGGTTGAGCAGCTCCTGCACGAGGCTGTGCGGGCTCTGCGCCGAGGCCCCGGCGACGCCTTTGCTGCGGCGGTCGAGCGGGACGTTGACGCCGACCAGGTGGATCGGCGTGTTCTGCCAGTGCGAGAAGACCGGGTAGCGCTTGCCCTCGATCTCGATCGCCGGCTCGGAGACGAGGCGGCCGTAGCCGAGCTCGTTGAAGAGCGGGTGCAGCCAGCGCTCGCGCGTGAGGGCGGCGCCGACTTTGTCGTCCGGCAACGCTCCGCGGGCATCCGAGAAGCTCTTCCAGGCGCCCTGCAGGCGGGTCCAGGAGCGGGTGATCGCCTCGTTCAGGCGTTCGCCCGGGGGCAGGTGGTAGGTGGCGGGATCGAGGCCGGCGAGGCGGTCGTCGCCGTCGGCGATCCGCTGCAGCAGCTCCCCCGGCAGCAGGCCGCCCTCGGTGTGGATCGTCGAGAAGAGCTCGCGCGAGCGGAGGCGCATCTACTCGCCGGCCGCCGGGAAGTAGAGGTAGGTGCCGACGACGTCGACCGGGAGCTGGGCGCGGGCGCTGAAGCTGCCGCTCGCCTTCGCTTCCTCGTGCACGCGGCGGTGGGCGGCGAGCACCTCCTCGGCGCGGCTGGCGGCGAACTCGGCCAGCTCGGGCTCGAGCCCGGCGATCGCGGGGATCGCCTGCGCCAGCAGCGTCCGCGCCTGCGCCGGGGCGACGTTGCCGTGGGGCGAGACTGAGAGCAGCGCCTCGGTCTCCTCCGCCGAGAGCCAGGTCGGGTCCTCGGCGGAGCCGGTGAAGGCGCGCAGCGCCGCCTCTTCGGCGAGCAGCTCGCGGCGCTCGTGCCGGCCGCGGCCGACCTCGAGGTGGATTCGCAGCCGCAGCAGCAGCAGCGTGGTCCGGCGCGGGACGTCGCGGCTGCGGATCACCCCGCAGCGCGCGGCCGGGGCGTCGCCCCGCGGGTCGAGGGCGGCCTCGAGGGTGTAGGCGGCGAGGGCGCTGACTACAGGGTGGGAGCGATCGAGCCGCAGCGCCCCGCCGGCGCGGGCGATCTCCAGCGGGGAGTCGGCGCTCGCCCCGAGCGCGTCCCTGAAGGCCCGGCTCGTGTCCGCCAGGTCGGCGACCAGCACCCCGTCGCCGGCCCGCTCGACGCGGGCGCCGTTGGCGGCGAGCGCGGCGGCGGCGAACTCCTCGGCGTCGGCGGCGGAGCTGATCGCGGCCCGCGCCGCCCCGAGCTCGCGGGTGACCTGGTCGACGCCGATCGCGACCTGGGCGAACATCGTCCGCGAGCGTTTCTCCTTGGCCGCGGCGAGGTCCCAGTCCTCGTGGAACTTCCCCTTCTCCTCCGCGGCGACGTCCTCGTAGAGCTGGAGCTGCTCGAAGATCGACTCGTCCTCGCGGCCGCGGGTGATCAGGCCCTCGAAGATCGCGTCGGCGACGTGGCCGGAATCGACCGGGATCGGGACCGAGACCCCGAGGCTGCGGCGGATCGCCTCGTGCTTGCGGAGCAGGACCTCGAGCACGATCCCGTCGATCGGGCTGTTGGCGCCGAGGTAGGTGATGACGCGAACCTCGGGCCGGGCCTGGCCGAAGCGGTCGACCCGGCCCTCGCGCTGCTCGTGGCGGGTCGGGTTCCAGGCGAGGTCGTAGTGGACCACGGCGTCGAAGCTGTCCTGGAGGTTGATCCCCTCGGAGAGGCAATCGGTCGCGATCAGCACCCGGCGCGGGAAGCGGGAGAGCTCGGCGACCCGCTGTTCGCGCTCGGCCGGTGCCAGCTTGCCGGTCACGGCCATCACCTCGACCCGCGCGCCGAGGCTGCCGCGGAGCTCGTCGGCGACGTACTCCGCGGTCGGGATGAAGCGGCAGAAGACGATTGGCGAGAAGCCGTCGCCGAGCAGCCCGGCGACGATCTCGCGCAGGCCGGCCAGCTTGCGGTCGTTCGCGCCGGCCAGCGCCTCGGCCTCCCGCGCCAGGTCGAGCAGGCGGCGGCGCTCCTGGGTCTCCTCGCGATCCCCCTCCTCGCCGTCGCTCGGCTCCGCCGGCTCGTCGCCGGCGAGGGTCCCGGGCACGAGGTCGAGGCTCTCGGCCCCCTCGTCGCCGGCCTGGTCGAAGACGGCGCGGCGCCCGATCTCGTCCGCCTCCGCGGCGCTGGTGGCGCTGACCAGGTTGTCGGCCCGCGAGCGCAGCGCCGCCGCTGCCGCGGCCGGGCTCGAGCCGAGCGAGCGCAGCAGCGCTAGCGCCGACCACCAGCGGACCCGCTGCCGGCGCTTGTCGCCCTCGGCGCTGGAGACCGTCTCCCTGGTCCATTTCAGGGCGCGGTCGAAGAGGCGCCGGTACTCCGGGCTGAGCTCGTAGGACTCGTCCCGGGTCAGGCGCTCCGGGAACGGCGTCGATTCGTCGAGGTAGGCGCGGATGTCGGCGCGGCGGCGCTGGACGAAGTGGCGGGCGAGGCGGCGGCGGTCGGCCTCGCGCTGGGCGCCGGAGAGGTCCTCGGGCAGCTCCGCCAGGGTCGGGTCGAGGATCGCGAGCAGGGAGCGGAAGGCGTCCTCCTTGCCGGAGTGGGGGGTGGCGGTGACCAGGATCAGGTGCCGGTCCGGATCGGCGGCGAGGCCCTGCAGCAGCTCCTGGCGCTGGTGGCGCCCGCGCGAGGCCTCGCCGAAGGCGAAGGTGTGGGCCTCGTCGACGATCACCAGGTCCGGACAGGTGCGGGCGAAGTCGTCGCGCCGGCGGTCGGCCTTGATGAAGTCGGTGGAGACGATCACGTGCGGGTGGACGTCGAACAGCGACTCGCCCACCGCCAGCCCGCGCTCGAGCCGGCGCGCGGTGCCCGGCAGCACCAGCTCGGCCTCGATGTGGAACTTCTCGCGCAGCTCCGCTTGCCACTGCTCCGCCAGGTGCGGGGGGCAGAGGACGGCGAGCCGCTGGGCCTCGCCGCGGTCGAGCATCTCGCGGGCGATCAGCGCCGCCTCGACCGTCTTGCCGACGCCGACGTCGTCGGCGATCAGCAGCCGCACCGGGTCCAGCTTCAGGGCCATCAGCAGCGGCACCAGCTGGTAGGGGCGGGGGTCGACGCCGATCCGCCCGAAGCTGCGGAAGGGACCCGAGGAGAAGCGGAACCCGAGCCGCAGCGCGTCGCGCAGGAGCCGGGCCGAGCGGGCGTCGCCGGGGCGCTCGGGGTCGGGCGGCGGGAAGGTCGCGGACTCGATCGGCTCGAGCTCGGTCAGGATCCCGGCGATCTCGTCGTCGGAGGCGCCCAGCGGGCGCAGGATCAGCAGCTCGGGCTCGGATTCGGGGAGCACCACCCACTCGCGGTTGCGGGCGCGGACCAGCGAGCCGACCTGAAAGTCCCCGCCGCTCATCCGCCGCCGTCGGACGGGCCGAAGATCGACGGGTGGCGGTCGAGGATCTCGGGCCAGTCGCGGTCGTGCGGGAAGGCGACGACCTGGTAGCCGGCGTCCTCGAGGCGGGCCCTCGTCTGCGCGTCCTCGGCGGCGACGAACCCGTCCTCGTGGTGGGGCCCGTCGATGAACACCGCTACCGGCATGTGCTCCCCAACGTAGGTGAAGTCGGGACGGGCCCGCTCCTCGGAGATCAGCTTCTGGGCGTGGGTCGGCAGTCGCCGGCCCTGCTCGACGAGCAGGTCGAGGAAGCGGCGCTCGAGCTCGGAGTCGCAGCGCGCCTTGAGCTCGTCGACGTGCTCGCTCGCGCCGCGTTCGCTCGCCCGGACCTCGGTCGAGCCGCCGCCGAGCGCGAGCAGGAAGTCGCGCACCAGGTGGCGGTCGATCAGCCGGTGGTCGCGCTGGTTGGAGTAGCTGAGCAGGCAGTCGTAGCAGCCGGCCTCGCAGGGCTCGGCGCGGCCGACGGCGCCGAGGTCGGCGCCGGTCTCGGGGTCGAAGTGGCAGATGCTGAGCGCCTCGCGGGCGACCGCGGCGACGCGATCGGCCTCGAACAGGCGCCGCAGCGCCCCGGCGCCGCCCTCCGACGCCTCGTAGAAGAGCAGCAGGCGGCGGTCGCCGCGTTCGGGCAGCGGCTCGGCGGCGAGCTCGGAATCCTCGAGCTGGAAGACCGCCTGGATGCCCTGCTTCAGCGCCGCCTCGAGGGTCGCCATCGCCGCCTCGCCGAGGACCCCGCGGCGGGGGTCGAAGAGCAGCGCGTTGCGGCGGTCCTCGACGTAGGGGATCACGCGCTTGACCCGGGCCGCGGAGATCGGGTCCTCCGGGTCGGTTTCGGCGAGCTGGTCGTTGCGCTGCCAGAAGCCGCTCTTCATGTCGAGCCCGAAGCCCTGGACCGCCTTGTCGGCGCGCCGCGACCAGCCCAGGTTGATCCGCCAGATCGTCGCCGCGCCGCCGTACTCGAGCCGGGCCAGCTCCTCGCCGCCGGCGTCGCTGACCTCGCCGGCGCGGAAGCTGTGGCCGTCGAAGCGAACCGAGGTGCGCAGGTCGTAGCCCTGGCGCTGGCGCTCTTCCTCGTTCGAGGAGATTCGGTCGCGCCGCCGCGTGGTCACGTTCTGCAGGCGCAGGAGGTTGCCGGTCGCGGCGCCGAGGTCGGCGTGGCAGCGCTCGCAGAGGTCGAGGCCGTCGCCGTCGAGGATCTCGTGCAGGTAGCCGCAGTCCGGGCAGCTCTTGGCGCGGCTCAGCGGCACCCCCTCCTGCTCGGCGGCGGGGAGGATGACCCGGTTGACGATGTAGCGGGAGCCCTCGTGGTAGATGACGCTGCGAGGGCCGAACTCGGCGATCGCCAGGAACCGCGGCCGCGAGAGGAAGTCGTCGGCGTTGCCCTTGCGGCGCCGGGCCGGGATGAAGGCCGAGAGCGGCAGGCGCGGGAAGTTGTAGCCGGGCAGGAAGCCCTCGCTGGCGAAGTAGCGGTAGGGGTAGAAGTCGGACTGGTAGGTGTCCCCCGGGGTCGCCCCCAGCAGGTCGAGCTGGGATACGGCCTCGCGGTAGAGCCGCTGGGCGTCCTGCTTGGAGCGGCGCGAGGCGCTCGCGTCCAGGGTCACCTGGTGGTTGGCGTCGAGCGCCGCCCGGGCCGCCCGGAAGAGCTCGCGCCAGCGGTCGCAGGCGCGGTCGAAGGCGTCGAGGGCGAGGTCGAGCGTGCGGTCGAGCCAGCCCTCGTCGTACCAGTCGGCGCCGGCCAGATCGTCGGCGAGGGTCGCGAAGATCGAGGCCGCGCGCCGTTTCGCCCGGGCCGCCGCGGCGGCGTTCCGCAGCTGCGCCGAGAGGTGCTCGCGGACGGCCAGGGTCGGCTCCGTCCCGTCGGTGTCCAGCACCTCGGTCATCGAGCTGCCCAGCCCGGCCCCGGTCTCGGCCAGCCAGATCGCGTGGACGTGGGCCCGCAGCAGGTCCTCGTTGCCGAGGTCCAGGGCCGGCGGCGAGACCTTCCCCGAGACCATCAGGTCGGAGCGGCGGAAGAAGTAGCGGTCGTGGTTGCTCCAGCTCGAGCAGTAGGTGTAGACGAGGGCCGGGTCGCCGCCGCGACCGGCGCGGCCGGAGCGCTGCGCGTAGTTGGCCGGGGTCGGCGGGACGTTGCGCAGGTTGACGACGTTGAGGTCGGCGATGTCGACGCCGAGCTCCATCGTCGGCGAGCAGAAGAGCAGCGGCAGGTCGCCGCTGCGGAACTCCGCCTCGCGCGCGGCCCGGATCTCGGCCGGGACCTGGGCGGTGTGCTCGCGGCCGCTCACGTGCGCCCCCGTCGATCCCGCCAGCGAGCGGTAGAGCTCGACGAAGAAGGGGTTGGTGCGGGCGCCGGCGCTGGAGGCGGTCGGGATCCGCAGCTGGTCGCGGAAGGCGGTCGTCCCGTCGCCGGCGAGCCAGCGCAGCTCCGAGACCTGCAGCTGGAAGCCGGGGACGTCGCCGTCCCCCTCGGGCTCGGCGGCGACGGAGACGAGGCCGTAGGCCCGCAGCGCCGCCAGCAGCCCGGCGATCACCGCCGCCGCCCCCTCGACGTCGAGCGGCTCGGTGAGGTGCGGAAAGGTGCCGTTGCGGCGCAGGAAGGCGCCGAAGGCGCCGCGGGGCGAGAGGAAGACGCCGGTGCGGCTGTCGCTGCCCTGCCGGCGCGGGCGCGGGAACAGGACCGCGGCGTAGCTCAGCTCTTCGTGCTCTTCGATCACCCAGGGGTCGGTCAGGTGCTGGCGCGAGTTGGCCGCCATTCCCTCCTGGTGGGTGCGGTCGAGCTGGTCGGCGCTGAGCGCCAGTTCGCGGCGCATGAAGTCGAGCAGCACCCGGGCGACCTCGCGCCTGGTGGCGGGATCGGCGTCGGCCAGGGCGGGATGCGCCGCGCCGTCCTCGCCCGCGAACCACTCGGGCAGGTCGCGGCGGAACTCCTCCTCGTCGGCGACGCACTCGTCGAGGTGGGCGTAGCCGATCTCGATCAGGCCGGCCTGCTCGAGGTTGGGGGAGGTCAGGCGCCAGCGCATCTGGTCGGCGTAGATCCGGTAGGCGACGACCTCGTGCATGGCGCTGTCGCGCTGCGCCCTGGCGCCGCCCTTGAGCTCGGGGGCGGCCGCGTACTCGGCGGGCGTCAGCCCGGTCTGCGCGAGCGTCCGCGGCGCCACCTGGGTGTAGTCGAGGCCGTCCGCGCCGGCCGCGGCGGCGGCCTTGTAGAGCGCCGAGCGCAGCAGGCTGACCTCGACGAAGTCGTTGAAGTGGCCGGCCTGCAGCGAGGCGTCCTGGCGGTTGTCGGTGAAGCTGAGGATCTTGCGCCGGGACTTCTCCATGTCCTCGACCCCGCGCAGGTAGTCGAGGGTGCTGAGGCCGAGGATGTCGGTCGAGGTGCTGCGGCCGCCGGCGCCGAGGCTGGCGAGCTTGGAGAAGTCCGAGCGCAGGCGGGCCCCGTAGGCGACGCCGCAGGCGAGGCAGAAGCGGAACGGCGCGGTCAGGAACGCCGCCTCGATCCCGGCCGGGTCGCGGACCCCGGCGCGGTCGACGCCGACCGCGGTCGGCAGGTACCGGCGCTGGGATTTGCGGATCGAGTTCGAGTCCGGGTCGAGCCAGTCGGGCGGCACCCGGTCGAGTACCCCCTCTTCCTCGCTGGGCCAGGGGTCGCGCGAGGAGATGTAGAGGAAGCCGTCGCGGTCGTCCTCCTCGACCGAGTGGTCGGAGATCTGCCGCGGCACGAAGGTGCCGCCGGCCTCGCCCGTTTCCCGCACGCAGTAGTACTCCTGCCCGCACTCGCGGCAGAAGCAGAGCGGCAGCAGCACCCGCTCCTTGTCGCCGGGGACGAACTGCTGGCCGCTGCTGGAGACGTGGCGCTCGGCCTCGCCGTCGAGCGAAGCCCAGAAGGTGGCGCCGCCGCTGAGGAACTGGTGCAGGCGGAAGGCGAAGACGGGATACGGCAGGTCGGCGCGCTGGGTGCGGGACCCGGCGAGCAGGGTCTCGCGCAGGGCGGCCTCGCAGGCGTCGGCCGCGACCCCGGTCGCCGCCGCCAGCTTCTCGCTGGCGCCGCCGTCGCCGGAGATCGGGATCGGCTGCTGGCGCTCGAGCCGCTCGTCCTCCTCGTTCCAGCGGATCCCGAGGGTCCGCTCGATCCAGCGGGCCAGCGGGTCGGCGACCAGGTCGTCGAGGCCTTCCGGGGCGCCGCCCGCCTCGACGCGGGCACCCAGGGCCCGCTTGAACTCGGCGTCGTCGAGGTCCGCCTCCGCGGTGGCGGGCCGCAGGGTCTCACCGATCACCGACTCGGCCAGGACCGGGGTTCCGAAGATCCGGCCCGCGACCGTCGCCACCTCCTCGCGCTGCTGCCGGAAGCTGCCGGAGCCGGCGAGCGTCGCCGAGGTCCCGACCATCCGCAGCGAGTCCGAGCCGCAGGCCGCCCGCACCCGCCGCGCGAGCAGGCCGACGTCGGCGCCCTGGCGGCCGCGGTAGGTATGGAGCTCGTCGAGGACGAGGTAGCGGAGGTCGCCGGCGTTCTCGATCAGCCTCCGGTCCCGCGGCCGGGTGAGGATGTACTCGAGCATCACGTAGTTCGTGAGCAGGATGTCGGGCGGGCTGGCGAGGATCGCCTCGCGCTCCTCGTCGCTCTCCTGACCGGTGTAGCGGGCGTAGGAGACCGGGTTGCCGCCCTCCGGATAGCCGTGGCGGAGGAATTTCTCGAGCTCGCCCATCTGGCTGTTCGCGAGGGCGTTCATCGGGTAGACGATCAGGGCCTTGAGGCGGCCGT